>Ga0214542_1006815_pt1 | contig 20464 bp, 15 predicted proteins | sample CNSS1metaG_FD_160096 | JGI IMG/M metagenome (GOLD analysis project Ga0214542, IMG submission 160096) | Root nodule microbial communities from cowpea collected in UCLA plant growth center, Los Angeles, California, USA - CNSS1 | ecosystem: Host-associated > Plants > Roots > Nodule | place: USA...
ATTAAACATTTTAATAATATTAAGTTTATTTTATATTTTGTTTTAAAATTTTAAAATATTTATTTTAACTTGTTACAAAATTGTTTTAAATAATTTATATACAAATGTTAGAGTTGGTTTAAAATTAGCAATTTTATAAATTTAAATATAAAATTTTAAAACAATTTTGTAAAAAGTTAAAATAAATATATTTAAAAAATTTAAAAAAAAATGGACTGAAATGTAATAAAAATAACAAATATATGGACCAAATTGAGATTCAGACAATGATTTGACACGTGTCACCTTACTAACTTGACATGTGGCACAATACTGACGTGACACGTGGCATGACTAATTTTTTAAAAAAAAATTTAAAAAATTTAAAAAAAAAATTCAAAAAAAATGTGGAGTTGACACGTGGCACATCTTTAACATCGTTAACTCTATACTAACGAAATGGGCCTAATTATTACACATTTTCAAAAATATGGACCTAATTGAGACTAAAAAAAATCTTAGGACGTATTTGAGATTTTTCAACAAAACCATGGACCAAGGGAGTATTTTAACCTATAAATCAATGTAAAAATTTTTGGACCACCAATCGAACACTTCATGAAAAACACACCCACCCATAATGGAATGACAAATGTCAAGAACGAGAAAAAACCCACACTAAAATAGTCTGCGAATGGACAGAGAAGACGATTGGAGAGATGCCCTACCTTCCACGCGATAAGATGAAGACAGTAGACAAACAAACTTCAAATGGTTACACGAAGTGGACGAAGACAACACCACACTCAGAAAAGCGTCAATGCCTTGAAAAAGAAGGAGGAGGAGATACCTTAATTTTCAGCATTTTTCTAAATGTTTACTTTGCCAAAGACGAATCCTTTTCGCCCAATACCACTCGTGTGTGCAATGAAAAAAAATTGAAAATTGTAATTAATAGATGACACGTAGACGGTGACAAAAAAGAGTGTTAAAATACCATTTCCCTTTGTTTGAAGCCTTGACTTTAGTGTATGATTCATGTTATTGTGTGGTGGTACCAGATAATTTTTGTTTTCTTTTTTGAAACGTCAAATAAACTTAAAAAAAATGGGTTAAATATGTTTTTGGTCCCTTAAGTTTCAGTGAATTTTGGAATTAGTCCCTCATCAAAACTTTTGACCAATTTAGTCCTTCATCTTTCAAAATGCAGGAATTTAGTCATTTTAATCAAATTTTGTTAAGTTTATCTGACGTTTCAAGCACATTTCATGATAGTATTTAAATTATTTACACTGTTTGACACAATTTTTCTTCCATGTTAACTTAAATACTATCATGAAATGTGCTTGAAACGTCAGATAAACTTAACAAAATTTGGTTAAAAGGACTAAATTCACGCATTTTGAAAGATGAAGGACTAAATTGGTATAAAGTTTTGATGAGGGACTAATTCCAAAATTCATTGAAACTTAAGGGACCAAAAACATATTTAACCCAAAAAAAATTGGTTTAAAGGATTAAATCCTCGCATTTCTAAAGATAAGGGAATAAATTGGTTCAAAGTTTCCAAGAGGGACTAATTCCAATTTTCACTTAAGTTCAAAGACCAAAAACATATTTAACCCTTATTTTATTATAGATATTGCTAGAACAAGAGGAGCATTTGTACCTCATGGCGAAAGTTCTTCACATGTTAAGGCTTCTGAGAAGGATCCTAGATGTAGACCTACGACATTTGCTCGTAGAAGAAGTTAGGGTCGTCATGGAGAAGTTGGTCCATCAACAACTCATGGAGAAGTTGGTCCATCATCAGTAATTCTTGCTTATATTCATGAGGAGGTTATTCTGGAGCAGGACGACCATGATTTAGGAGGATTTCCCGAAGAACTCGAGGATACTTCTCTGTTGATCATCTATATTGATCATGTCGCATGTGCTATTTGGGATGACCAGGTTAGTATAGTACAATATTTTTGTTGAAATTGGTGGATGAATTTAAAAATTTTTTTTTTTTTACGAGGACCGAGTGAACATGAAGTCGGTGTCCCATGGTAAGAAATTAAACAGATTTGGAGTGTGTCATGAGGTTGTTGAGCCATTTGTTCAAAATTCTAGTTTGATGCTACTATGTGATATATGTTATGAATACCTTTATAAGGGCCCTTAATTGGCTTTTATTGAGAGGTGACATAGAGTGACCAACAACTTTCATCTTCCTTTTAGAGAGATGGCATAGAGAGACCAAGATGATGTTGTTATGAATTACATCCCAACATGAGCATAGGTATCCCATACTGCTTCCCAAACTTTCTTGAGGCTCTAGTTGGCAGACTCAACCCTATTACACTTAAGATAAACAATATCATAACTCAAATAACCAAAAATAACTAATCAAAATGACAATGAAACATACTTGTTTGATGTTGTATTTCCTAAATGCATTACTCAATTTGTCATAGCCTTTACAAAGAATTTTTTATACGAAATTATCCCACTTTCATTGACATATTCATATAATAAAGGCCATAAAATACAAACATGACGAAGTCGCTTAACACAATCAGTGATGGTGGACTCATCTTCACAATACATTACATTCTCCCATGCTTCCATCACAACATCCCATGCCTCAACAAAATTGACTAACATTTTGCGTTTCGCTCGGACATTTTTATGAATATTGAATCGACATAGGAGATGATAACATTCAAGAAATACAGTGGCAATATCATTCATCAAAGTAAGATCTCTATCACTCACAATTAGTTGTGGACCACCCTTAGATGTCATGAATAATCCTCCAAGCCTTTCCAGAGCCCAAGTGAAATTAGATTGTCGTTCACTAGAGAAAGTCAACATTGTAGATGTTACCCTAACTATCTCAAGTAATGACAATCGATATTTGTTGGTTTTGTAGGTGGTATCCATCAAAAAAACAATATTGAATAATTCAACAATTTAACGGAATAAGGATGTGTCTAAAATAGGTCACTAACCACCTCTAATTCATCTTAACCTACTTAGTGAATGTAATTAACACGTTCTAACAGCATCATCAAGTGTTATAATTCAGTTCTTAAACCTCAATGATCATTTATAAGTGTATCTTGCATTAGATACTTGCTTTATCGTTGTCATATTACACTCATTATTTTCTTTGAGAGTGGGCAGAATATTTGCAGGCTTTACTTGACTCTTAGACATATCAATAAGCAAGGAACGTTCAGTAGATTTTAACCTCTCAACAAATGGGTGACCAACTAAAGTTTGAGACAAATCATTATTATGATATTTACACATTACCTTCAACACCCAACCATCTCAATTACAAATTGGTTTGCCTCTCAATTTAAATGAAAAATCACATTTTATTGTGCTAGAAACACTAGGTTGAACATCATATTTGTACTTCCTATACTTACCACACCCTTTCATAGCCAAACAATACATATGTTTTCCTCCCAAGTTGACCATTAGCTTTGTCAGATCTTATAATGACAACAACAAAACCAAGATGAAAAGTTATCCCTCGAACCCACTAAATCAACTCATCTCGTGTGGTAAATATCTACTCATTCATAAAATTATATGTAAAGCGGTGTTGACGTGACATCGTAAACTTGGGTATAAGTCAGGGAGAAGTTTGCAAATCTAGGCAGAACATAATCTATTACTCAGGCTCAAGAAGTTTGTTTTACCTCTGCGTGAGCATTGTGTGATAAGCCAACACATATAGACATAGATCGCAGATTGCTAGTTTGACTACCAAGAAAAAGAAACACAAGAAGACTAGTTCATTCTGATGTAAGGGAATCATAAGAGTTATCACTAGGAGAATCAAAGTTTACTCTGGAAGATTGTAGGTGTACTACATCAAGAGGGAGTCAAATGTGTTGTTACCAGTTCAAGGAATCCAAAGCACAAGTAGAGCTTGAAACTGGGGAAAATTAAGTGTTTGGGTTATGCTAATAATGTGAAGGGGTACCACCTGTGGGTCCCACTACCCACAAGGTTATTGTTAAGCAGAAATGAAATGATGCTCCAACCAGAAGGCGTTAAAGAACAAGAAAACTTGGTTTGCAGGATTGAACAAATCTTAGTATGGTTTAAAGAGGACGCTCAGGTGTTCGTACAAGAGATTTGATTCCTTCATAAGCCTCGGTTACAATAGAATGGGTGTTTAGACAATTGATGTTGTATGCGGATGACATGTTGGAGGTAAGCCCCAACAAAGTTCAAATCTAGAAATTGAAGGCACAATCGGCTAGAGAGTATGAGAAGAAAGACTTGGAACCAACAAACAAGGATTTCAAGGATGCAAATTTATCGAGACAGAAAAGATAGGAAGATTTGGCTTTCTCAAAAGAAATACTTACAGATAATCTTGTGGCGCTTCAACATGCAAGATTGCAAGCCAGTTTTTACCCCTTTTTCTATCAGTTATTCCTCACATTTGAGTCCTAGCAGTGAAGCGAAGAGGATGGAGAAGTCTTGAGTACCAAGTGCATCAGTGGTGGACATCCTTATGAATGTTATGATGTGTACAAGACCAGATATTGCACAAGTAGTGGGAATGGTTAGTAGGTTCATGGCAGTTTGGTGGAGAGCATTAAAGTATTGATAAGAGGTCCTTAGAAGGAACCGGTGTTGCATTGCATTTCGGAGGATCATAATTATGTGTCAATGAAGTCTACGTGGATTCGATCCTATTGAAGTCTATCAGAAGAACAAGCAACATGAAGGTAGAGAATAAAGCATGGTGTGAAGATTTGATTAATTTCACCAAAATCTTCAAGTGGGAGAATGTTAGAAAAGAAGTCTCACATCAATGGGAACTTACTTTGAGGCTTACTTTTCATGCTATAAAAGGAGCCTGGTGTTTCCTTAGGAAATGATCCCAAAGTCTCTCCTTTTCTATTCCTTTTTCTTTATTGCTTGAGAGAAGAATTAAGAGAGAATATTAGTTTCTCCTTTAAGAGAGAGAAGGTTAGTTTCTCCTTTAAGGTTCTCCTTGTATTAGTTTTTCCTATTTCCAAGAGAGGGATTGTCATTGTTTTCTCCTTGGGACTAGAGAGAATTGTACGAAATTTTTCTTTTCCTTGAATAAATTATATTGGTTGTCTACTATCTATTTTTATTCCTTTATTTTCATCTTTTATTTTAGTTATGAGTACTTGTGCTAGTACTCTAATACCCAACAAAACAACACACTAGAAAATATTTATTTTTATACATCACTTCCTAAAATAATCAATTATCATAGAGCAAGAACAAGTTATTAGGAAGCTAAAACACTGGAATAATTGATTGTCAATCAATTACTTATATCGGAACTTAAAAATAGAGAACTTAATCCAGTTCAACTTTAAAACATAGAACTTTGTTTTTCATTCATATTAAAAAAAATTTTAAAACTTATTCAAACATCTTAAAATAGATTTCATTAATAATTTTATAGATTTACATTTATACAAGCAAGGAGAACATGGAACTAAAAACAATGAGTAGATTAAAATTCTTCATTTGATTCACAACTCCTTTCATCATTTGTTAGCTTCTTTAGCTTCCTATTCACCCTTTCTGATTTGTTGTACACGTTAGCTTCTTTTTTTCTCCTTCTGGTAATTGTATATTGCATTCGATATCTTCACCAAAGTGGGTTCAAAAGGAGTGAGAGACTTTTCCTCTTATTCTTGGACAAGTTCTTGTACAGGTTGAGCAAGTCGAGCAAGATCTTCTACTTAAATAAAACAAATAAAAAATACAATCATTATAAAATAAAGGCTTAAATATGTTTTTGGTCCTTCAACTTCTAGTGAAAATTGAAATTAGTCCCTCTTGAAAACCTTGAACCAATTTAGCCCCTCAACTCTGTAAATTCTTGGATTTAGTCCTTTTAACCAAATTTTATTAAGTTTATTTGACGTTTCAAACACATTTCATTATAGTATTTTAGTTTGTTTACACTGTTTGAGACATGTTCGCTTAAATGTTAGTTGAGAAATGCGTTTGAAATGTCAAATAAATTTAAAAAATGGTTTAAAGGACTAAATTCACGCATTTCTAAAGACAAATGACTAAATTTGTTCAAGATTTTTAAGAGGGACTAATTCCAATTTTCACTAAAATTTGAAGGACCAAAAACATATTTAACCCTAAAATAAATATAAATCTGTGTACAAAATATATGTTATTAACATCCAATCCTAAATATTCAACAAGAAATATATCTTAGGAAAAAATTTGTAAAGTTCTAGACAGTCTCCCAAAAGAAAATAGATTTATAAGACCATCTCAACTTTTGTAAAAACAAGTTTGATAGAGGCCAATCTAATAAGGAGTTATCATTGAGATGTTGCATTTAGAGTCATAGGTTATGATACATGGATACGATACGTGTATCAGATACGATACATATATGATACGACACATATATGATACGCTGATATATTTATTTTGAAAATAATAGGATACGATACGTGATATATGCATATTGAAAAGTGTACAAAAATTCTTAAAAACATGATAAATATATGTTTGTTATTATGTAAATCCAAATTAAAATCATATGTATTAAACATTGTCAAAATAAAATTTATAAATTATTGTCATCATAAAAATTCTATTGTTTTATGGATTTGATACTTTATTGAAAGTATTAATAAAGTATTCTAATGTATCAAATATAATTGAAGTATCAATGCATAATAGGTCATAGGATTGGGTCAATATGTAAATTTAAATCATTACCTATCTTTTATAGTGAGTTAAAAAAGAGAGGACATAATATTAAATTACACATTTCTACATTTGTAAAATGCATTGATCAACAAATGGACCATAAAATAAGAACTTGTTTTTGTGTTGTATGTTCAGAGTTGTCATTTTAAACCACATATTTTATTGACGGGGGCTTTTTGAAAGCCCCCCAGCTCCAAAACGCTTATGTAGGTTGGGACAGGGTTCACCCTCCCCCTTCTTACGTCCTTCGCTTCAAGAAACAGTGTGTTCCTTACCTCAAGGGCACCTCCTTTGAAACCATTGCAGCACACATCATGCACTCTTGGATTCGTTCACTCCAACAATCCATACCGTCCAAACTCCTTGTGAATCCCCTTTTCTCTGTCAACGTTAAACGAACAGTTGACCTTCTACAAGGGTATTATCATATGGGAATAGATTCTTGCTAGAGCTAGAGTGTTGTTGTATGTCATCGAGACCATAGTGGAACGTATCACATGATGAGGCAAACTTAGGAAGAAAAAGAAGAAAATGGATTCTTCTAAAATCTTGGTTCCTCGTGCATGCGTACACTAGTTTCAGTGTGTTCAACGTTGTTCGATTGATATTATGTGACTTACGTAATATTACGTGAGATTACGTAATGTCATTGATATTGAGTGAAATTTTCTTTTTATTGTTCTAAATGTATGGGTTAAATATGTTTTTATCTTTTAACTTTTTGTGAAAATTGAAATTAATTCATTTTCTAAACTTTGACCCAATTAATCCTCAATCTTAGGAAGACATGTGTGTGTGGATTTAATCCTTTTAACCATATTTTGTTAAGTTTATTTGCTGTTTTAAACACGTTTCTCAACTTTTCTCAGCTAACATTAAAGCAGAAATGTGTTAAACAATGTAAACAACTTAAATACTATAGTGAAAAACGTGTTTGAAAATGTCAAATAAATTTAGAAAAATTTAGTTACAATAACTAAATTCATACGATTCTTAAATTGATGAACTAAGTTGGACGAAAGTTTCAAAAAGAAATTAATTCTAATTTACACTAAAATTTAAGGGACAAAAAATATATTTAACCCTTAATATAGTAAAGAACCAAAATGGAATCTCGTTATGATATTAGGATATAAGGATATAAAAGAGATTTTATTGAATTCTTGTTTTTCTAATACCCTATTCTTATGCTGAGGATGGAACCTCTACAATATCTGAGGCACAAAAAATTGACATGACTCTTGCATTTAGAACTAATATTTTTTTCTTGTTCAAAAGAAGATCATGGACTGGTCCTTATTAATAGAGCTTTTATGAGTATTTTGATTTTTTGAACCTTTTCAATGGAGGAGTTGTTGATCTGCGAGTTTTTTTGTGTTTTTGCCTCAATCCGTATGAACCAAGGTCAAACAATGTGAGATGGTCAAATTGCCAGGTCTACGAATGTTCCTTTGTCCAATACCACTGCATTATGTTTCAAAAGAAGCAAAAGTTTCTCTTGAAATCAAAGGTTCATTTACGGCATCAATTGATAAGACCTACTTTACGTTCATATGCCACAAGAAAAAAACACGTTTCACAGCAATTCAGGGTTAAATTTGAACAGATGCAATAAAAATGGCAATAGAATCGTGAATAGAGATTTCAAGTTGCAGTGACGACTATTTACACTGTTTGGGCCTAAAATTTTCAGAATCCAACAGTTTCACCAATAGTTTTTCAAGCTTCTTTGATCGTAAAGTAGGTTTAACTACAATTGGATTTCCATAAACTGTGCAAGGGTCTTTTCCCAAAAGAGGACTGCCAAAACACCAGCCTCCAGGTGTAAAGTGACCCTTTGATCTTCCCAGAAGTTCCTTGTCAATTTTGTCAAGAACTGGGTCATCCTTTGCAAACTTCCGAGCAAAAGGAATACCACTACGTACCATGTCATCAAAATGCTCCAACTTCAAGAACAATGGATGCTGTTTTGGCGGGTTGTCCCACCTTATATAACGTAAATCATGGTTAATGGTCGTGTTTTGATAATCCTTATGATTGCAAATGACCGTATGGAAGTAGCCCTCAGGGGATGAAAGAAAATTCGTGTAATACATAAGGAGAGTGCGAGGAAGATTATCCCAACCCAAAACACAAAACTCCAGAAACGACTTTGTCAGCACAATCCACGGAGAACCTGGTTGAAAGACACAAATACCATTAGGTAAAACAACTAAGACTTCACCAAAATATCAAGTAAAATGAAGTTCCTCTCAAATTAAAAATAACATCTGCACCCAAATGATTTGTGTTCTATGTTATACAAATGCTCTATGTAATAACAAAAATAAGAGCAACAGCAAAACCTTTGATGTTTTTCCAGAAATATAGCTCTGAGCTAATAAGAGAACTCCATTCAATTCTTCTAAAGAAACTTGTATGTTTGATGACTCAGCTTTCGCATAGGGTATCAAGTAAATTTACTTGGGGTCAATTTATTTTATAAGAATATACCCAAACAAACTTCAATCATTTGGTCAATGAAATGGCCGAGCATTCATTCGAATCCTTTGTATAGAAAGACAACACAATTATGCTAACCTACTTTTCCAATAATGTTTTAGATGTCTTTGGCTAGTTAGAACATTAAATTCATGTAATGACACATCTCATTAGAATGATTTCTTAATCATCTATTATATTGAGCTGCGGTTAATAAGAAATAGCAGCATGTGCAGAGCCAATCATGCATGCCGAAGACATTGTTACTCTGCGATGCTCATCTTTATGACAATAAAAAAACTAAGGTTCTCTAGTGCCATAGATCCTCTTTTCAACGAGGTATGAGGGAGGGTAACTGTAAGCAGTCTTCAACATATGCAAAGAGACTGTTTCTGAATTAAAGCCCATGACCAACTGGTCGCGAAGGTGGAACATTACTGTTACCCCAGGGTTCGTCCCCTATTCATGTTTAAGACAATGAAACAAAAACACAAAAGATAGAATATGAGATGCATAAGAGAGACTTAAGCAGCATATATTTATAAAGAAAAATGAGAAGAGCAAAGAACAGGGATATGTTAGGACCTAGAAGAGAATACGACAAAGCTTCGGAAATGCTGCATATTTAATACCTGTGAATAATTTGAACGATGAAGGAACAGATCTCTTCTCTTTAGCCCAGTAAACACCAGATTTCTTCAAATGATATAAGCCTGGATCTATAATGATCGGTCTAGCTCTTTGATGCCTGATGCCACAGTTATTGCAAAATTATGAACAAATAGTTTAGCAACAAATTGAGAAAATATCAAAGGATAGATAATGTACATACTCTTTCCAACCAATATTACTTGTATGCTCAATGAAATTGAGATCCCTGGGCAAGAATGAAAAGATGTGCAAGAGATCTGAAGCAAGTTACATGGAAAAAAGTCAGCAAAGTAAACATAATTTACATTTGTGAAACGGACTAGGATTCACATAGATCTCACATCTACTAGATATATGACAAAATTATAGTATATAAATGGGTTAAACATTACCTTATAAGTGTAGTTTTGGTATGGTGAAGTGAGGTTTAAATTCCACTTTCTTAAGATGATATAAGAGCCTATCCTAGCCAAGTTTGTAAGGCCTATCATATCCCCCACTATCAGGTAACACCCTAGTCTCATCCTCAAGATGTTTAGTCCTTGACATGAGAGCGTCTGTTGAAGATCTCATATCGACTAGAGATATGATCAAGTCATAGTATGTAAGTAGATGAAAAACTCACCTTACAATTCAGTTATGTCAAGTTTAGTTAGACTTAAACTCCGTTCGTTTAAGAATAAAAAGCAAAAAACACTAAAGGAAAGTACTTGTTACACATGATAACAAAATTAAATGAGAATGATCAAATGAGAACTTGAAACATTTCCTTCCTATCCATATACTAATAGAAACGTGGCATCTTAAAAGAAAAAATAAGGGATTCTCCATTGAATATAATATTTAGCTTGTAAACTTTCACCCAATGTCCAAAGGTCTCAATCCTCACAGGTAAGTGAAATAATCTCTTCCTTCACCTTTCCTCTCATTTAAATGCTTTCTTCAACCAATCAACTTAAATAACTACCTAAACTAGATGATATTACCCTTCTTTCAATTTAGTCACACTAGTCATTTTCAAAGAGTTCATTTCTTGAATCTTGAAAACATCATTAGAGAAGGTGAGTGTGTAATTAAGCATGGAAATTACTTTAGAAATGGAAATAAGGTTAAGAAATAATTTAGAAATACAAACAACATTATGAATAATAATGTAATTAAGCATGTCTGAATCTTGTTCTTCTTGCAGAGGGCCTGTAGCTTTGCAAAGAAATACTCCCTCAACCAATTTTTCGATATTTGATTTGCTTGTGACACCAATATCTTGAATTCTTGGATGAAATTTTTCACACTCCCAGACTGTGTTACTGCGAGCAAACTATCAAATAATATGCTTCCCATGTTGCCTCCCGCTATCCATAGTAGAGTTGTTGCAAGATCTTCCCAAGAAGAGTTCTTGGATTTTTGCTGCCAGATTTGGAATCCCTAGCCTGCATTTACTTCCATGCTAACGAAAGTTAGGTGTACTTTTGTTGATCCTTTGATGTTCCAATCAAAAACATTTGTTGCCCTTGCTATCTAACCTTGGGGGCCATTCCCTTCAAATTTGGGCAACTCCACCCTTTTAACCGAAGGGCAAAGTGGTTATTCCTCATCTTTATTAAATCCATTACTGTCAATGACATTCTCTTCTCTTTTCTCATCCCGATTGATTGAATTTTTTCCTCCATCTGAAAATTCTCTCCTTCCTTGATGTCTTGAAGAAAGTCTTTAATCTACTTCATGTCCTCTAGGGGATCTTTGATAATAGACAGATCTATCTTCATTTTTGTAATCACCTTTCCTTTCTCACTGGCCAATCTATCCAAAGCACTGACTCTAATTTCCAAGACTGTCCTTTAACAGATCTAGCAAGTCGGACCAAATTGTTACGTGCCCAAGAAAGGAAACTAAAAGAGACTAGACAGAAAAGAAGAGAAGACATAGTCTTGCATTGTATTATTCACTTTACACAGTAAAAACCAAAGTTTCCAAAGGAAAACTGCTTTCCTTTCTCGTAGGGTTCTCCCTATCACAAACAACAATTCCAAAATCTCCCCTTCAACATCCCATAAGATAAAAATGTATAGACTTTCCTAGAAAGTCTCACCCTTCTAGCAACTAACAATTTTACTACTTTTATCTTTAAATTTGTTCCTAACTTCCCTGCCTAACAATATGCAACATGTCATTTTGAGAGAAGCATTTCTTTAGGTCATTCCAAATGGCATCTGCATGATCAAAGTAAAGAATGCTTTGAGAGATAGATTGAGACAAGGAGTTTAAGATCCATGATATGATCAAATTGTTACAACATTTCCACACTGGATACAACAGGTTGGTGGGTTGCGTAATAGGAATGAAGTCAGCACCTTATTGCTTTTGAAGATTTGTGCCATTCAGAAGGAGCGTGACTAAAAGTGATAGCAGTTTCCGTATAAGATTAGTGTGATAATGACTGAAGAAGGATTCTCACTTGAATGGATGTAACAAGGACTCGAGGGGTTTTGCCTTAGGTCAGGTGTATTTATCTCATGATTGTTAATGGTTTGATGATGAAGACATGGATAAAAAGGCGTATCAACAAAGCTCCAGATGAGAGTTTTGATACCATAACACAAATTAGGATACAAGGGAGAACGGAACCAAAGGTAACGACTACCAAATAGGGATTACTTTGAGAATGCTAAATTCATTAATTATCAGAATGTAATGCAGGAAGAATTTAACAACCAACGCTAACAATAACAATTACAGCTCAGTAAAAGATAAGAAATATCCCCGAGAGAAGGTAAAAATTGTAAAATAGCTTAACTTAATACAGCGCAGCAGTATTTTAGAGTTTTATAGAAGATAGGGGATAAACGTCAGAATTCTTATTTTAGGCCACAGGACTTGCTATGGGCTGCTTGTTAGATACGTATCCATCATAAACAGAAAACAGTGGACCATAAACTTCTCCTCTAGGATTATCCTGTAGCCCATCCCCAAACGTAGAAAAATATTCTTTTTCCTGCTACTTTGTAGAAGCATATTAACAAACAGAAATTAATGTTGTGAAATCAATGTTTATAATAGGAAAAAAATCCTTTCCATATGCAGGATTATGCACAAAAACAGAATAAGTAGAAGAGAGACTGCATTGGTGATGAGAAATGGAAGAAGATGCTGGAAATAGCAAGAGCACAAGCTACCAGGCAAGAAAAGTCCTTTGGCCACAACAATGTCAAATAAATACTGTAAGGTTTTCAGAGAGATAAATTTCCTATATCTGTTTTTGTCTCTCTACTTGAGGCCTCGAGATTATCCGTGTAGGGGCCTAGGCTGAGCATCAGCATATGTTTGAGTGAGGTTTTGGTGGAAAAGGAAATAGAATTTAAATTAAGAGACATATAATGTTTAAAAAAATAAATAAATAAATTTGTTTGATAAATATATAAATAAAAAAATTAGGGAATTAACTTAATGCCTATCTATCATTTAAATAATCAGTATAAATGGAATGGCAGACTAACTTATTTTTAAGGATTAACTCTCTGTTATTCATTTCGTCCTTTTCTGCTTCGAAATTGAAAAGCATAAAAAACTGGGCATATATAAGTCACTTGCAGCATTTTGTAACATCCTTGTGATCAGGGCTTGTGGAAAAGGGAAATTCATGCTATTTTAGCTATTAGAATATCCTTTTTCTTCTTTGGTGACACACAGGTGCCAAAGGCGTTAAGTAGAAAATCACAAACTAATGCAAGCACGTCTCACACATGGTGAAACCACTGAACATGCAATTAAGTTCCGCTTCCGACAATTATCCCTTAAGCATGGAAAGGAAATGGACTCAGAAATTGCATCACTGTAAATATGATGTCGGGGAGAATCCTGGTAGAAAATTGAATTTTACTTATACACTGGTGGGGAAGATCTCACGGTTTATGAGATGAAAAAGAGGGAGATCAAAAAGGACTTCTAAGGAAGTTACTAAAAGTGGTGACATGGTAAATAAAACCTCTGAAGATTTAGCCTTTAACCGAGCTAAATGACTTCATGTAATCCGTGTAACTGATCTTTTGCAAGTTGCACAAGATTTTGTTGTTATTCTATTGTCTAATATTAAGCACAACAGTAACGATTCATGAATTGCTCAGGTGAGTCTAGCTTGGAGTTTAGGACGATATTACTAATTTACGAACCACAGTTAAGCATTAAAATCAATTTTAGCCCACAACCAACAAAGCAGGTAAAAGATCCACAAAATTACCTAATTTATGTATCATTCATCACTCTTGAGTTAATAGCTACCATTACCGTCTTAGAACTTAAATTTGAGCTTAACTCAACCCTAAAATCCAGCTTATAGGTTGAGGACTAACTCCTACTTTTATACTCCTATGTAACATGGAGCCAAAATAACCCAAAAGTGAAAATGAAATTAAGCAGTCAAATCACATGGAAAAAGTGGGAAAGTTAGTTATACCAAGGAGACACATGTTCAATGATCCAGGAGAAAGGGACACAAGAAGAAGCACAAGACTGAGGAGGAGGAGGAATGTTATATCGGAAGGCTTTGGAGAATGAGAGGGTATCCATGTGGTTTGGCCCAATTTCCTTTGATTCTTCTCTCTCATCTCTGGGCTCATACTTCTCAATCTCCATGATTGCTCTAATTCTTTCTCTACCAGGTTGTTGGTGTGATTGTGATCATTGACAACTTGATTCTACAGTCACTATAGTTACTCCGTTATAGCCAATTATAGTTTTAAATTCCACTCACTGATACTACTTCTTTGAGTTTGTTCCCCATTCTGCTATTCATTGATATACATCCATAATTTTTCATCCTTCCATCCCACATTTACTGCAATTTAAAGTTTCGTTTTTGCACTATATTAAGAATAACAATAAATATACCACTTTTCAAAACAATTTTACTAAAATAATCCAATTTTCTCAATAAACGTATTACTTTTATTGAGAAAGACAAGGTAATTAATTTGGGGACAAATTAGACATATAAAGATCAATATTTTATTAAAAAGTGATACGTTAAAAGTCTAAGACTGAAGTCATTGTGGGGTGGAGGGAGTATACACTATTTTAACTACAGTATTGGTCAACATGCAATCAACAACACACACCCTCATGTTGGGGACGGGGAGGTTCGACCTCTCGAGATGGTTCAATAATGCCATAATAATGGCTGGTCATATATGCTTAAGAGAGCATCTCCAGTTGTTCACTATAGTTTTTCTTTATCAATATGGCCATGTAAACATAAATTCTTCAAAATTGAATAGAGTTGCTTTAACTCTCTTCAATTTTAAAGGATCCTATGTTAGTACAACTTCAATTGGAAATGCTTGAGAGCAACCAACAAGAGAAATTCTAGTAGAATCCTAGAATTTAGGTTTGTACTAGGAGTCAATTCTAGTTGTTTCCCGTGTGTAGATTATTTGGGTGAATGTGCAATCTATTTTGAAAACTGCAACACTAGAGATTTAAAGAACAAAGAAGAGTGACAACACACCATCTTGGGAGATGAGAGGATAATCAGAGGCACTGAGATTGAGAAACCAGTCCCATTGGGGAATCCTCTTGAGCAACAGAGCAATGCCGTGGAGAGTGGAAGCGACCATGGTGGGGCCCTTGTAGGTGACCAAATCAGACTTACCCACGACCATGACGTTCCCAAACGCCGCAAACACAGCCTCGAACTTGACGTACTTGGCAAGCTCGAACCTTTCCTCATCAGAAGCTTCTAGATCGAGATGAAGCAGGTAGAAGTTCCTGGGATGATACACTGCCTGAAGAACCCTCTTCAGCTGCGCTCCCTCCCCCTTTGTGCCCGTCAACATGTACGCCAATCTCGGAAGACCCACTCCTACTTCTTCCGTTAAATTGAGCGATGAAGAAGAAGAAGACCATGTTGCAGAAGAGGAAGAAGAAGAAGATGATGATGATGAAGAAGAAGAGGGTTTGGTGAGGGTAAGAAGCAGGAGGATAATGCATATTGTTACGATGACGGTGATCATCATCATCCATTTGCGTGGTCGGAAGGAGTCGTGGTGGTGGTGGTTGTGGGAATTATGGTTTCGTTTCATGTTTTTGGGTGTGCGAAACTTCTTAGCTGTTGTTTGTTGGGTTTCTTCGTGTTATGTTTTTTGTCGGCTCCAACGGTGGTTGAAATTGGCCTTGAAATTGGGTGGGGTAGGGTGGGTTCAGTTGTGGGATTTTCTGTCAAATTGTGAGGGAGACCCACTATCTACTGGTACTGTCTCCGCCCTGCTTTTCGTTCTTATGTCTCTGCCAACTCAAGTATAAACATTGTCCATATTTCATATTTTTAAGAGTATCCAAATTTTTTTTAAATTATAAGTTATAATTTGTCAGTTTAATTTCTTAGAAAAACATTTTATTATTTCATCTCTATTATTGCTTATTATTATATTCACTGTTTTTAACTAGTTTCTAAAAAACTTTAAATTTTTTTATGATCCCTATTTTTTTATTATAATAATTTTTTATTATTATAAATAGTAGATACATTGATAATAGAATTGACAAAAAGAAATGAGATATTTAAACCAACATTTTTAAATTATTAAACATTTAACTTGAAAAAAAATTTAATACTTAAAGTAAAAATTAGTTTTTTATCATTATATTAATATTTTTTTAGTCAAAAACTCATGTTAGATATAAATATGTTTTTGACATTTAAGTTATATTTTTATCTATAAAACACATCTATCATTTGTCATTGAAAAAATAATATTAAAAGAAAAAAAAATAGAATAATGAATCATGAGAGACTAGACCAAACTCATAATAAAAAATACAATACAACTTTCAAAAGAAGAAGTTGTTAAAGACCTAGAGAGGTGATACCTATTATAAAAAAAATCAAACAAATGTTGAGAGGAAAAAAAATCAAACAACACTGGACCAAACTCATGATAAAAAATACAATACAACTTTCAAAAGAAAAAGTTAAAGACCCAGTGAGGTGATACCTATTATAAAAAAAATCAAACAAATGTTGAGAGGAAAATAATCATTTAAATTGTTTCCTATTTATCAAGTCCAAATTGGTCAATATATCAAACAATGTTTCTCTTTCTTAAATATATGTGAACCTTTAAATTTTATATCACTACAAATCTTCAGACATTTTCTCCATCTATCTTTTAGAATCTAAGGAACAATCCTTTATCAAGAGAAAGGTTTGTATACCAAAACAGAGTCACATTTTAACCAAAAATGTCTAAATTCAGCGCTCCAAAGACTGTCTTGGCTCAATTTCAGCTAGGCCGAATTTAACCAAATTTTGATCAGGGCAAACCTAACCAAGTTCGGTTGAACTTCAATCGGGGTAGACTCGGTTGAATAAGTTAGATTTTGGTAGGGATTGACTCGAGCGAATTTGTTGACAAAAAGAAGATGTACATCTTCCTACAATAAGGAGTTTTGATGATGATGATGATGATGATAATGACTTATGAAAAAGTATGGAAGACTTAATAATGATGCATTGAAAAATGTTGAAGACTTAAAAGAATAATTCGATTCAAGAGATGCATTGAAAACTTAGAGGTTTAGTTGTTTAGGTCTTGTAATCTATGTATGCTATTTAAAATAGTTAAATTAGTATGTCAAGAGTCAAAAAGACAAAACCCAAGCAGTAGAGAACCAAGAGAATTGTATTTATTTGCAAAACTCACTAGAAAAATTGATTATTCTTAGTGATAATCGATTATCTTAGTTAAAACTGATTTTTTTAGAAAAGCTTCTGTGATAATTGATTATCACTACTGATAATTGATTATCACCTGCTGATAATAGATTATCCTGGCTGATAATAGATTGTCACAACAAGAAAAATGTTTTTATAAAAGTTTTTGTGATAATCAATTATCACTTATGATAATCGATTATCTATGGCAGTTATGACTTAACTTTTCATATTTTTAATCTAATTTCTAAATAGGCTTTTATAAATAAAGTGGTAGGCTTTCATTTGAAAAACACAAAAGTTAGAGAAGTCTAAGTATTTGAGAACTCTTTGTGAGAAGGCTTTGAAAAATCTAGTGTGGGTAGAGCGATAACTTTCATCAAGTGGGATCTTGAGTGATTGAGTATTATTGTTGTTGCTAGGAAAATCCGATCATCCTTTGTGTGATTCAAAGGAGGTGTTCATTCCTTGTGTGATTAAAGGAAGGTATTTTCATCCCTTGTGGATTTCAAGGGAGGTGTCTTCATCTCTTGTGTGATTCAAGAGATGTGTTTTCTAAACCTTAATCTTTCTTATCATTGATTGTAAGTTTGGTTTATTTTAGTGATTGAGTTAATCTCACTTTTAAGAGATTAACAACTGGACATAGGGTCTTTTGATATGAACCAGTATAAATACTTTGTGCAAATTTCTCTTCCCTACTCTCTTTATTTTATTGTGTTTATTAAAATAAAAGAAAGAATTTTAATTGAACTTTGATATTAAAAGGAAAAAATTTTAAAAGCACATTTTTTATTAAGAACCCAATTCATGCTCCTCTTGATTTTTGTCCAAACGTTAATCATTCCGTTGTACGTTTTTCAACAGAATTTTGGCAGGGACCGACTTAGCCAAATTTTGGTTGGAGCCAGCTTGATCGAATACAATTGAGTTTTAATCATAGCTAAGTTGAATTTGACCGAGTTTCGATTGGTGCCAACTCGACCAAGTTTTGAGCATACCAAACTAAGTTGAATTTGGTTGAGTTTCGATTAGTGTCGACTTGGTTGAATTTGGTTGAAGCTGTCGAGACTGACTTGGCCAAATTTGGCCAAATTTCGGTCGACGCAACTTGTGACGCCCTGACTACTATTATTATTTGATTAAAGATAGAATTTTTTTTCTTTTGTATAATAAGATTTTCCTTGAGAGAAACACTAAGAATAACATAATTTCATATATATATATATATATATATATATATATATATATATATATGAAATTAAATGAAATATTACAAAAATATGTATTTTGTATAATATTAAGAATTCTATATCATAATAGAAGATTATCTATATTTTTAATTAGAGATAAATTAAATGAAATAAATAAATAAATATGACCAGTGCATAACTAGAGATAAATCAAGCTAAATTAAGAGAAATAATTAAGTAGGACTAGTGCATAACTAGAAATAAAATAAAATGAAATAATTAACAGAATCTGTGCGTAATTGGAGATAAATTAAATGAAATAAATAAATAGTATCCGTGTGTAACTGAAGATAAATTAAATGAGATAAATAAACATGACCAATGTGTAAGGCTCAATTATTTTCTGCTCTTATTTTTAAGGGCTGCCCCTAATCAGTTTGGCCTAAAGGCTGGCCCATAGGGTGACAAGGCCCCTAAAGCAGCCAAGGTCCCTCATTCTGTACTCACTTGCCAAAATCAGTGCTCTCGCTCTTCCCTTTTCTTTCCACATAAGCTCTGCTAGGGTTTAGGTCTTACCCTTCTTTGTGTTAACTCAACCCCATTCTTCAATCCATGTAAGTTGATTCTCCATCGTACCTTTTTCATTCCCATCTCTGCCATCATGATTCTAACTAGGGTTCACCATGGTAACCCATTTTGAATCTATTCCATTGTTTTACAGATCGTAAATCTGCTTCGTGGTCGGTTGTACTTACTTGCTTGGGTGTCGAGATATTCTGCTAGCTTTTTTCAGGTAAGGGAAGCTAGGGTTTATGTATTTAAAGTTATTTTCTCAATTTTTGGTCTGTTTGTATGGCTGTGATGCTTGAATGAGGTTGTTGGTCGAATAAAAATGTATGGTGTGCGAGTATGTTTGATTGATGTGGCGCTACTCTTTTTCTACATTGCACACTTTTCGTAAAATGAAGATTCCTACTGCGTTAACCGTTGGATCGAGCTAAAATTTTAACAGCTGATCCTTAACACAAAATTCCTGATTTTGACCGGTCGGATCTTTAATCGGAGCTCTATAGTGAGAGCAGTTTTTATCTCAAAGTCACTGTAGTTTAGTTGTTGACAACACTGCACACTTTTCGTAAAATGAAATTTACTACTTCATTAACCGTTGGATCGAGCTGATATTTTAACAGATGACCCTTAACACATAGTTTTTGACTTTGACCGATCTGATCTTGAATCGGATCTCTATAGGGAGAACAATTTTTATCGCAAGATCACTATAGTTTAGTTGTTGACAACATTGACCTTTGTTGCTTGTTTGGTTTGCAACTTTCTTTATAGTTATTCAATTAAGTTGGTTCTTGTTTCATTTGGTTCTTTATTCAATCATATTTAATTTGAATATAAATACAAAAAAATACTGAGTTTTACACAAGCTGTAGTTTTATTTCTAAAATCCCTAAATCGTGTGCATAATGTAAGTTGGATTACTATGTTAAAGCATGAGATGAGTGAACATGCATGAGTAAGAGGGTGTATGAGTTGTGAATGATGAGCTTGGATAAATCTTGGCATGTGATTTCAATGAAATGGTTGGTATCAAAATGGCATGGTATTGGTATGAGGTGAAATTCTATATTCATGGATTGGGAAGGATGAGTTGGAATGGATTCAACATGGAATATGAATGAGGATTTGGTTATAAAGGTTGGCA
>Ga0214542_1006816_pt1 | contig 20461 bp, 9 predicted proteins | sample CNSS1metaG_FD_160096 | JGI IMG/M metagenome (GOLD analysis project Ga0214542, IMG submission 160096) | Root nodule microbial communities from cowpea collected in UCLA plant growth center, Los Angeles, California, USA - CNSS1 | ecosystem: Host-associated > Plants > Roots > Nodule | place: USA...
TTAACATGCGGGTATCAAAAATACCCATACCCGCGGGTAGCGGGTATCCATTTTTAATATCCATTTCCTACCCGTTGCGGGTTTTATCCGCGGATACCCGCGGGTACGGATTTTTTTGACATCCCTAGCTGTGAAGGTCAATTTCTTGATAACCCAAGTATAGAGTTATCAAATAAGAGAGTTGAAGGTGGAGATGCAGCCAAGCAACATTTTCCCCCAAAATCAGATTTACATAATATGAATAAGAATTCATTGTTGAACTTAGATTTGATAATGATTGGAACATCAATTGGAATTTTGGATTCCAACTTCCTGGGTTCAGAGTCTATTATACAAAAACCACTCTGATCTCTGCCAGCACCCAAGCCTTCAGACCTGAATTTGTAGGCAGTAGCCAGTGGGTTTGATAAGATTAATGTAACAGTAAGATAAAGGAATAGAAAGACAGTGTGTAATTCAAATAACAGGAACAAGAGAGGCTTTAGAAAACCTCATTCCTACAAAACCAGACTAGCCTTTAGTCTGTCCTTGCCCGAAAACATTCCCAATCCCTTCTTCCCCTCCCAGGATTGACCCTCACTCCTATATTCCCCTGCCCCCTCCCATTCAGACAGTAGCCAGTGGGTTTGATAAGATTAATGTAGCAGTAAGATAAAGGAATAGAAAGACAATGTATAATTCAAATAACAGGAACAAGAGAGGCTTTAGAAAACCTCATTCCTACAAAACCAGACTAGCCTCTAGTCTATCCTTGCCCCAAAACATTCCCAATCCTTTCCTCCCCTCCCAGGATTGACCCTCACTCCTTTATTCCCCTGCTCCCTCCCATTCAGACACGTGTAATATTTTGTTACAACAGAATCATGGCGCATCTGTGTGTGGGCCCCAAGCAATGGGTTTCCACTTTCTCCGCTCATAAACCTTTTGGATCTTGCTAAATTGCCCTTCCCTTTATTTTACTATATCAGGGTTCCCTTCCTATGATAAGATAGTATTACAATGCTATCAGGAAGGGTAGATAACACATTGATGAAGATGAGCCATGGGATCAAGCTTCCAGTGTTCAAACCTTGAGGACAAGGTTGATTTTTGGAGGAGTGTATTGTTAGGATACATGGAGAAGAGAAATTAGTTAAGATAGTTAGAGTCAGTTACTTGAGGTGTTAGTTAGATATAAATAGGAAACAAGGAGAGGAGAGGAAAAGGAGGTGCATTTTGTAGATTGAGCTTTAGGTGCTCTCCTATTTTTTGCTCTTTTTGGTTTATTCAATAAAAAACCTTTCTTATCTTTCTCTTTTCAATTCTTGGTTGCTAACACTTTCTTTGAGTTCTTTTTACATCGATTGTGAGGGAAAGATTGGACTGACAAAGGCGAGGACTAACACAGTGGAAGATTCCAATTATTTTTGGTTTAACCATTAAATGGTAGAGTTTGTCAAGCTAAAGTATAGTTAAAACTTCCCTTGTAGTCTGTTTGTGCTTTATTTTACCTTTCCTTGGGGCTGCATTATTGGTCTTGGATGTAATAGAATAAATAAAATGACGATTAAATTAATTTATTTCGTGTTGCTTGATCTACATGACTAACGCTAGATTCCATACCTTATTCTTGTGTTTTTCTACTATTTATTTTCTTACATCCATTTTGTCTAAGTAACGAAGGTAAACATTACTCTGTTGATGGATGTGATTATGTCTTGATTTTATGATCTTGTTTTACTTATTTCTTAGAAAAAATAAAAATCTTATATTCTTTTTCTTATTTGCTTACAAATTGCTACTTTTCAGTGAGGTAATATTGACGCTAGGCAGTTCAAAAACAGTGTTCGAATTTCTTTGTGCTGCAAAGGAGAAAAAAAGATCATTTAAGGTTTTTGTTGCTGAAGGTGCCCCGAGGTTTGTAGTTATGGCTAATTAACATTTGCAAGGCATGATTCTGGTTTATTAGAAAGTCTTTGTTTGTCTTCTTCCAGAAACCACTGAATGTTATTTGCATATGCAATCAGGTATCGGGGACATCTCCTTGCAAAAGAATTGGCTGCTAGAGGCCTACAGACCACAGTCATTGCTGATTCTGCAAGTTTTGCTATGATTTCCAGGGTGAATATGGTAGGTGATTCTGATGTAAATTTTTGAATCAAGGCTCTTTTGCTGAACTTAAATTGATTTCAGCTTATAATTATTTAGGTTATAGTTGGTGCTCATGCCGTCATGGCTAATGGTGGAGTAATTGCCCCAATTGGGTTGCATATGGTTGCACTTGCAGCTCGTAGGCATGCTGTTCCTTTTGTTGTACTTGCTGGGAGTCATAAGGTAAATTGTTAATATATTATCTCTAACACCCTTACATATGTCATGTTGAAGGAAACAACAATTATTATGACATTTGATGTCTCCATTATTTCTTTCCTATTCTGTTATGTATGGAAATAGAGTGGATAGGTTACTGCCAAATCTGTTGGAGGCAAGGAGTTTGATATTTTATTTTTTAAACTCGAGATTTTAGAACTAGTTGTTATGTGTCTGTGCATTTATTGATCTAATAATATACATTTTGCTAAATTTGTAAATTAAAATATAATAATCTAATAAATGACTGCAGTGTTTTTAGATATTATACAAAGTCTTCAAAATGAATTACCATACAGTAATTGATAGTTCAACCAACTTTTAGGCAACGTAATAATTTGATTTGAATTAAAATGAAGTCTTAACTGTGAACAACTTTGAACCTGATCTTTTTATTTTTAAAAATGTAGAAATTGAGGATAGTCATAGAAATATTTAATTGGCAATGAATGATCAATCTAAAATGTTCCATAGCTGTTAAACCTTTGTCCTTGTTTAGGCTATCTAGACAACTTATTATGAAGTGATAAATGATAGATTTTGGAATTTATGAATAAAAGAGATTTTGAAATAGATCTATGTTATGGTATAGCTAATATTAGCTGCAGTAGACATAATTTGTTATCTGTCTCTATCAGCCAAGCTGTTCAGTTGTGATGGTTATCTACAGTTATTAACTGTGGCTGTAATGTAACTTGTGTCCGTATATGATACTGATACTTTTATATACTACACCATGATGGTATCACTAATACACTTTGATGCACCACTACTTCAATATGCTTCATATATCCACATCCAATCTTGATACTCTAGGTTACTTCATCGATATATCAATGAATTATCTAGACCTAAAGCACAAATACTTTTATTTGTTAACGTATTTGATACTTTTAATATTTCACCGATATGTGCTGCTGAATTGTCCTCAAATTTAGAGCATGTATATCTAATAAAACTACTAGATACACACAAGTATGCGTGTGTGCCCCTTAATTGCAAGTACGTAAACCTTGTTACCTCATCCTGATATGGAATTAAGTTGTGATCTGCTGCATGTTATTTGACTATTTGAATTTATTGAAAATTGATTTATCTTATTGACAGTTGTGCCCTTTGTATCCTCACAATCCTTGTGTCCTACTGAATGAATTGAGATCCCCATCCGAACTACTAGACTTTGGAGAATTCTCAGATTTGATGGATTCTGCAACTGGTGTTGGTTCTCTTCATGTTGTTAATCCAGCATTTGATTATGTGCCACCAGACCTTGTTAGTCTCTTCATTACTGGCACGTAAGTTAAACTGGAATTAATCAAGAAAATTAGCTCTGCTTCATTGTTGACTTGAGAAAATATATGTATTAATCTTTTCCTTTTCTTCCATTTTCTGGTTTTGAAACTTCTCAGTGGAGGGCATAACCCATCATATATGTACCGGCTGATAGCTGATTATTACTCTGCCGCTGATTTGGTGGTGAAACAGAGACCTACTACAGGGAATTGAGTTCAGCTACCACAATGTTTGGTCCTATAACGGTAAGCAATCTATTAAAATTTTTATTATGTTTGCATTTTGTATGTGTCTAGTTTATTCCTTTAGAGTACTGATGAAACAGAATTTAGAAATAGAAAACATATGTGTAGAACTTGGTTTCTGAGCATAGATAGTCAATGAAACAAGGGCACGGAACTCACCTAGTAATAGTGATGAGTTTCTTTCTTTCTATAATTGTATGCTCCATATGTTTCACCAGTCTTCATTCTTTTTTACGAGGGTTAATTTTGAATAAGCATCTTAATTAGAAATTCAACATGCAATTCTTCACTACAAACATATTATTGATGATTTTTTACAGAAACAGTAAATTATTAACTTTGTTGTTATCCAACTATCTTAAGGATTTTGCACTAATATTTGCAATGGATTTTGTTTTAAAGGAACGTCTATTTAATGACATTTGGTGCTTAATTTTCAGGTTGTTTGTGGTGTTCTCTGAGAATGGCGGGATAGTGATATATGTACAAGAAAATAATCTTGTATGATACTGGGGATTGGGGTGGAGAAATTATAACAGGGAAAAAATATATAGGAAGATTCTAACGGGTATAACCCTATAGTCATTTCAATTTTTTGTCTGGTCATGGGCATTCACTTAAGCTTACTAGTATTTGTTTACTAATTAATAAATTATAACAGCTTCTTAGACATTGTATACAAATTTCTTGTCCAGTTGTTTTTGGGACTCTAACTTCTTGTTTGGACAAGAAAAAACATTTTACTAAAACTAAAAGATGACTTAAGAAAATAAAGTTTAAGTGAAGTTTGTATTTATATATTATAATTTAGTTATATAGTTAGTTGATATGAGATTTATAACCCCTTTTCATGATAAGAACCGGATATCTTGAAATGTGAGATAATGACATACATGATAAGTTCAATGAAGTAAATTAGAATATAATTTAATATCATCTTAAAGAAAATAAAATTTAGGTTTAATTTGATTTTATAAAATCAATTTAATAAGATGAACTTTGGAACAACTTTTATATAATAATAATTGTTATTATTTCTTGTGAATGTGAAATTTTTAAGAAAATGTTTGCTGGTAAAAATTAGGTTAATTCAATAACTAATTATATTAATAATTGTATTATTATTATTAAGTGATAGTATAATTGTGTTTTGATAATATTATTAAAAATTGGTTTTAAGATGATTAATTTTATTATTATGAAATAAAAAAACAAGTTTTTGTAAGAGGAGTCTAAAAAGCTGAAAAGGAAAAATGTCGCCAAAATATAACTGACAAAATTTTAACATTCTAGAAGGTAACTTAGTTTTTAAGTTTTTTATTTACAAATATAAGTAAGTTATTATCCTAAATATAGGAACCTAATTATAAACCTATTTTTTTTCTTCTTTTCTTTTAAAAACAAGAAACAGTTGAATGTAAGATTTCAGCTGTTAAAATCGTGTTCTAAGTAGAAGGGATTGTCTTCAAATGCATATGAAATTTTAATCTTCATTTTTTTGAACTTTTACATATTCTGTTTTAAGTAAGCACACTTTTTTGTGATTCACATTTTATTTTTTTAATAAATTACTATTTTCAACTTATTATTATATTAGAAATCACTTTTATTATTTATTTAATTTATATTGTTTAATATTTTAATTGATATTGTGCTTAATAAATGTAATACCCCATTTAATTAATAAACATAATTAAAATAAAGCGTCACACACATAAAATATAACAGCGCAGTCTAAAGTTTAAACCTAACTCCTTACAATTATTCAAGGCACACCACGATGCCAAAACTAAACCAATACAAAGTTCAATAGGAACAAATAGGAAATTAAGAATTAAGCTGGTACATGGGCCACAACCCAAAAAAGAAACCAAAAGTAGAAGATCCAGATGACTAAGCAACGGAACCATCACCTCTCTGATGACCAAGGGTGTTCCTCGCATCTGCTCACATCAACAAGTTGATGATCATCGCAAAAGAGAGAACCACACATACAAAACACACAACAAACAACAGAAGGGTAAACTAGAGCCAAAAGTGATTTTATCATGAAGTTAGGCATACTTTCACAGTCAACAACACACACATCATCCAAGCATGTTATGAACATTTCATCAATACACTACGACTCGACTCATCCGGATACATATAATCTGGTCGGATTCAGCGGATGCTTGCACTTGTGGTGGATACCTCTGCTCACCTCCGAGCTGCTCACCCCCGAGCTATGTGTTACAAGTGTTACAATGAATCAATTCTCCCACGCACAAGGTTAGCCCTTCATGAGTTTCGGGCCTCCTGCTACTCTCACCACAAGAGTCAGTCTGCTCTAGGTGAGACTAACTGATTCTTTAGAGTGTCAGGATGCAATCCTTACCTTGAATCCTTACCAAATTATATAGATGGGGCACCACCATGGGCACCCACTAACAGGGGCCATGGAATTACGTCCCGACCACTGAAGCACGACCCTGAAGTCTCACCTAGAGACTCCAAGGAATTACGCACTGACACATACCAAATATATTCATACAACCAAGTAACAATAATCATGCATTCGAACCTCGTGTCAACATTTGTAACCACATCCCATTTGTATTCCATGTTGAACCATGCCATCTCATTCACCAATTTCGTGAGTATAGAGTCTCGTCTCATACTAATACCATTGCCATTTCAATAACATCCATCTCATTCACTTTACATGCTAAGGTCACACCAATATTATCAATTCAATTCATACCACATATATTCCATGCCATTTCTCATACCTCATACTTAAAACACATCAATCAACCAAAAAATTTATAGCGCCCAAGTGGAGAAAACAGCGCGGCCCATAACGCATCTCGCTCAAGCCAGAAGCCCTCGCTCAGGTGAGAGGAGTTCCCTCGCTTAAGCGACAGGCCCTCGCTTAGGCGAGATCGCGACAGAGGCCCTGGGAGGTTTTCGCGCACTCGCTTAGGCGAGCCCTCCCTCGCCTGAGCGAGCCCACTCCTCGCCCAAAGGTGAGGTCCCTCGCTTAGGCTGCACTGCAGCGACACACCTCGAGCTCACACGCGTTCTCGCTTAGGCGAGTGTCTCTCGCCTAAGCAAGATAGTGCCTCGCTCAAACTAAGACCCTCCGCCTGAGCGAGAGCTCGAGCGCGAGCTAGGGTTTGTCCTCTACAAGTCTCGCCTAGGCGAGATAGGGTCGCTTGGGCAAGAATAATAAGTCTCGCCACTGTTCATCCTGTAACAGCTATGATTTTAATACCCAAACAATAGTATCAAGCCGCACATGCATCCATAGTAGCATACAAGCTCAATAATCACATAACAAAGGCAGAACAAACATCAATCACATCAAATAGAAAGGTTTCTAGCTTCCCTTACCTGGAAATAAACTAGTAGACTATCCTCACGAACCTCGACACTGAACGTAAGAGCGCAACAGCTCTAGGAACAGAATAAATAGCTGGAAAGGAAACAAAGAGACGGAGTAGAATGGTTTATTGAGATGAGCCTCAAGGGAACGCCAAAATAGAGCTAGAGGAAGACTACTACGAGCTCAGAAGTAACTTACATGGAGTGGAAGTGTCGGAGTTCGCTTGGAGAGAGTTGACGGCTAACCCTAGCAGAGCTCTGAACGGAAGAAAGGCAACGTTTAGGATCTGTTTGCAAGAGTGAGACTGAAAGGGAAACCCTAGCAACTTTAGGACTTTAGCACCTTATGAACCAGCCCTTAGGCCCAACAGATTAAGGTCAGCCCTTAAACATTAGAACAGGGAAATAAAACTGGGCCTTACAATAAATATTTGCAAATTATTATTAAATAAAATTTTATCTATTAAACTAATTTTGTCTTAAAACTGGTGAAATAATACCATGTTGTTTTGGTAATACTTGTTACTTGAAAAAAATTGGCTTGAAATCAGTAATAAATATTTGTACTTTTATACAGCTACATGTACTGTGAGCAAATGAATAAGTCAATCTTCAAAACATTATCTATCCTCATTTTCTAATAATATAAATAAATTTAACTAATATTTTATTATATTTAATATAAAACTTTTGTACGTGATTAATGTTTGGTATAAATAATAATTGTTCATTACTTAAACTTCAACTACGGCCAATTGATAAATACCACATCTATTAATTCCAAATTGTCTCACATGATTTAAACATCCAAAACATTCTATAATATATATACTGAGTTGCATATGACTCGATTCGAACTAAAAGCAACTAATTCAAACTACAAATTCAATTTAATAGTTATATGTAACTCAAATCATAAGTTTATTTCATTTTGGTTTAATTAGTCGGATGATATCTACTTTTATTTAGATGTTTCAGTTTGGTACCCGTTTTTAAAAAGGTATCAATTGAGTCCCAACTTTTGAAAAAAATGTCTCAATTAGGTCATTTTCAACAAAACATTATTAACACCATTAACGATATTGATATTTAAAATGACTTACAAAATTAAGTATTGATATTTATATTAAATTTTAGTGGTAAAAGTCATGAATTAAGTTAACGGTTTTAGTAATTTTTGTCTCAAAGGGATCTGATTAAGACACTTTTTCAAAAAATGCAACTAGATTGACACATTTTTAAAAACGAGTACTGAAACGAAAGTAGTTATCATCCGACTAATTAAACCTTTAATATTGGTTAAATTATACTTTGTCCCCATTTTCGTAGCAAAATTTGAATTTGGTCCCTCAGTTATTTTTTATCTCAATCTGGTCCCTATTTTGGGAAATTTGACCCAATCAAGTCCTTTCCGTTAGGGGTGAAGTAACGGTGTTAAATGGAGTGCCACGTGTCAGCTTCTGAATTTTTTGAATTTTTTGAATTTTTTTATTTTTTTATTTTTTAAATTTTTTTTTATTTTTTATTAATTTTTTTAAAATTTTTAAAAAAATTAAAATTTTGCCACGTGTCAAGTGGACATAGTGCCACGTGGCAGTGATAGTGCCACGTGTCACTATTTGGGAGTTGTCATTTTCTCATTCTCAATTTGGTCCCTCTATTTTATTTTTTGTCTCAATTTAGTCCCAATTTTTGTAAAAATGATGCAATTTCGTCCCCCTTCAAATTGAAACCAAATTTAATTTCTATATAAATAGGCACAAATATTTCTATCAAAATTGATATTTCAAGTAAATATTTTTAACAAGATTAAGTTTATTTTAATTTATATTTTACGTTAAACTTAATTTAAAATTGTTTTAAAGTTGTTAATAGAAAATAATGTTAATAAAAAAATTCATAAATTATATTGATATTTTATTACATTGTACTTTAATATTGTTTTTTATTTGAATTTATATTTTAAATAATTACATATTTTTAAAATGTGTAAAATTCAATAATTTCTATACAAATATTTTAGTTAGTATAAAAATAACAATTATATAATTTAAGAAAAATTAACTAGTTTATGTAACAATAAAAAACAAATAAATTTAAAAGTTGAAAACAATTGTAAGTAAAATTTAATGTGAAACAAATTTAAAGAAACTTGGTTTTATTGAAAATATTTAATAAAAATATTTGTATAACATTTTATAATTTTTGTTTCAATTTGGAGGGGGACGAAATTGCATAATTTTTACAAAAATTGAGATTAAATTGAGACAAAAAATAAAATAGAGGGACCAAATTGAGAATGAGAAAATGACACCTCCCAAATAGTGACACGTGGCACTGTCACTGCCACATGGCACGATGTCAGCTTGACACATGGCAAAATTTTAACTTTTTTAAAAATTTTAAAAAAATTAATAAAAATAAAAAAAATTCAAAAAATAAAAAATTCAAAAAATAAAAAAAAATTCAAAAAATCCAGAAGCTGACACATGGCACCCCATTTAACACCGTTACTTCACCCCTAACAGAAAGGACTTGATTGGGTCAAATTTCTCAAAATAGGGACCAGATTGAGATAAAAAATAATTGAGGGACCAAATTCAAATTTTGTTATAAAAATGGGGACTAAAAGTATAATTTAACCTTTAATTTTAATGTAAAGCGATCTCTCTTTCAATTCCCAGCAATCAATCATTTCAATACATCCAAGTCAAATTAAATTACTAGATGTAAACTATTAGCTACCTTTAATTGAAGGTAATTCTTTGTGCAAGAAAAAATAACTTAAGTTAAAAAGCTTCGAAATAGGTTGACAAATCCTCAAAAGCTTCAATCTGAATATATATCATATCTCTTTATTCATATTACTAATGCATTTGCCTTGTGTTAATTAAGAAAACGAGAGTATACAACTTGTCAATCCAAATAATATAAGAGATAAAATCAAGCTTATTTAACAGTGTCAGATCATTCCTACCTTTGTACATACAACATCTGAATCATATTCATTGTTTTCCTTAATATATAACAATGTTTTAAAACCATACTCTGATATTTCTAATCATATATATACATTTGAGTTTAACATATTTAATATTCTTAATTTGAACCATATTAAGCAATGATTTTCAATTTTAGTACTGTTTTAAAAAAATTATTACACTGGCATTTATTTTATTATGTGAGTTATATATATACAGAGATAAACCTCTAAATATATCATATCCTAATTCGTCCATCACATATTAAATCTCATGAAAGAGTAACTTGCCTTATAAATTATTGCATTAAATGTAGAAAACTCATTATGAAGAACATGGTAAACTGAATGTTTGTTCTTACAAGACATCCTAATAGTAAATCACAAGAACCAAAAGAGCACAAGTCAAAGAATGAAAATACCATAATCACTACTAAAGTTACAGACAAGTGTAGGTAACCAGAACAAATAATGATATCAGAGAGGCTTGTCATGGTCAATTTGATCACACATCTGCTCTACATCAAACCAGAAAAGAAGTGAAGTTCGAGCATAAATCACTCTCACACGTTGCAAAGCCAAATCCCCACTTGTTAGAACAGCTTTGGCACCCCCTTCAATTCGGGTCTGTGAAACAAAGACACCATCACTGTTACTCTTTGTTTGTGAAGGAAGCACCTCACTGCTACTACTGGCTGTACTCACAATGGGACATGAGAGATAATCCAGAGGATTAGATTCACATTGAAGTATGCATCCATCTATAGTTAACCTTCCCTTTCTATGTAGCAAGCAGCAACCAAGCTCAGCCCTCACAGTTAAGTTTGCTAATTTGCATGTAGATAGGAACTCTAGTGCACTGCTCAGACAAAACAAAAAACACATACCAAGTGTTGTTGAAGATTACATTATCTGCTGGTGGTACTTTTCAAGGGATAAAATTAATGTTGACCAAGATTGCAAACATTATAGTGCATGATGATATTGTGAAATTTGTACTTCAATCTTTAAGGGTGTTTGGACTCCAAACAAACAACTTTTGACTCAATGCATTGAAAAGTGTAAAACCTCTGTTCAGTTCAATGTTTCAAATACACCCTAACTTTGCAAAATGGCATTGGCTGAAAGCACTTTATCCCTTAAAAATTTGCAAAATGTCAGTGGAAAATGTAATGATCATCAATGATGAAAGTAAAAGATATTTTGTAAAGCCAGGGACTTAAAAAGGAACGTTTGCTGAGGTCAAGGACTAACGAAACAAACACTTATAATCACCGTGGGACTATGAGAGCTTGTTTTGTTTCCATGAGTCCTTTCCAAGCTACTGGATAATGGTTGAGATGGCTACAGATATTATGAACTAACATTCATTGTAAGAGGATATAGAACTTTCTGTTTGGCCAAGAATCTTATCCATTGAAACCCAGCAGCATAGAAGTGGTTCCTAGCTACTACCTCACAAGAACACACTATACAAAGTTTAAATGAAAGGAAAGCAAACCTGTCTGAGCCTCGAGAACAAACAAGTGTTGTGTCGTCTGGAAGTTCACCTGCACCAATCTGAACAAACAACATTGATTTGGGAAAACCGAAAATTTGGAGAGATTTTCTATCATTAATGTCTCCTTGAGAATTAGAATATCGAGAAGGTAGTACAACCAGTGACATGAAACCAATAGCACTCAGTTTGTTTTAGTCCTTTTAGTAATATTATTTCAATACAGTTCTGAAAAATCATTTTAGAAAACAATAACAAATGAAAACTCTTGTTTAGAAAACTTGTTTTAGCTCCCCATTTTCTCTCCACTGAGATTAAAAGCACGAGCATCATCTTCATGAAAAGAGCACTGCCAAACATGTCATCAACCTCAACCACTTTTGGGGCGATTGGATGCAGAAGAAAATAGTGCTTCTTAATATCCATTGTGATGGTAGACGCATCCGAGTCTGAGAAAATTCTTCTTGTTAGCAATAGAGTCCGAACATTCTTGCTGTGCTTCTGTTCTGCATTCTGATTCCATTTTTAATGTTCTTTTTGCCAATTTGGTCACTCAATCACTCCAATATGTGGGTTTACCCATACTCCAATGAAAACAACTCGTGATCTAGAGCCAATCCACCACATAGAAATTTTTGAAATCTACTTATTTGCAGCATCACTAGTTGACCTAAACTAATTGGGACAACCTTATAGAGATCAGAAGGGATGTACGATCATTGTCTTATTTTTGTGAAACAAAAAACTAAGAGATTGGAATCCTCCTCATTACTCAGAAAAGTAACAAAACAGCAAACAATAAAAGTGAAAATTGATGCAACAAACAGTAAAGTTTCCCAATATCCATCCAAATATCTTGTTAAGTACCCAAGCACTTGGAGAACCCAACCTTAAAAGCAAACTATTAAGGAGGGAGAACCAAACACTTGGAGCATCGAATACACTCGATGTGGGACTTAGGCATCCCAGAAACCCAAGTTCCTATCATATCTCAACCAGTGAAACCCCATTAAAAAAGCACCTTTGGTTAACTTTGGATAGACTCTAAAAGTCAAATGCCAAATCTCAAGGATGGTTGTTAGTGGAAACTGGATGAGATTAAAAAATCTGACTAAAGGTAGAATAATCTACGCACGCACACAAATTGGATAACTCACTAAGCAAAGTGGTTTCCTTATTTGAATGTTTGCGACATGATGGCTTCCACCAGCTGCTATTAAAATGGTATCACCTGGTCTGTAAGAAAGAAAGTGAGAGTTAGAATCCATAGCCTGAAGAAAAATCTAAAATATACACAAATAGCATTAATTTTACATGCCTTGAAGCAGCAACAGCAGTTTCAATATTGGGGAAAACACCAGGTTCGGATGAGTCTTTCACTGATCTATCTACCCGAAGCCACAAGCGAGGATGACATGCCAAATACTTCCATCTGTGGCAAACGAGGGCGGTATTAAAGCGATCTGCAAACTCAATAGCAACGTTGTGATAGAGAATACTCTGCAGTATGTTATTAATTTCTTAATTTCTTCTCTTTTTCATAGAAGGAAAATTAATTGATGAGAAGATCCAAGTGTAAGGACCAAGAGAGTAAGGATATAGCATCATCTAAAACAAGCAGAAATAATAGAGAAAAGACAGCAGAGCAAGAGAAAAGGTAACGTTGCAGCAGGGCTTTCACCTTCAAAAATAATAATGTCATATCCTTAAAACATATACTGGTCTGAACAAGAAAACCAAACAGAGAGAGAGATAGAGAGGATCAAAACACAATATTGAGCCAAAATAGATTTATCAGCAAGGAAACACTCTCCAACATGAATGCATTCAGCATCAAATAACAGATGCAGGTCCAATTTACCAGCTAAAAGAAAGCGCGATGACAGAAACTATGGATAGATTACAATCATGTCAACAAGGATGGCGATGGTAAGTGGTTAACTTCATTTCAGAGGCTTCACTAAACTTGCATAACATGAAACTAAATATGAGCATGGTTGTATTTTCATTTCACAATTATCCATCTTAAGGCTCCAAATTTTGACACCATAACCCAACACACAGTTGGTTGAGGTATCAAATTTTAAGCTTTTCATTCTCATAACACAACAAAATGAAAACAATAGAAAAAATTATAAACACCAATTAATCACAAACAGGGGGAGAAATGAAAAACAAAACCTAGTTCACGGTGCTAATTGCCAGCTCAAAAGCAGGTTAAGTACCATAAATCCCACCAAGGCACGTCAAAGTAGCAAAATTGAACAAAACAAAAACAAGGGTGTTGTTGAATTAGGCAAAAAGAATGAAATTTTAGACAAAAAAGATTAGAAGGTCAAAGGGGAAAAAAAGGAGATAGAAGGGGTTATACCTGGAATAGGGAGAAGGAAGCTGAAAATGTGCATAAGACATCCATCATCGAGATTGGTGATATGGGAAGAAGAAGAAGAAGAAGAGGACTTTGTCCTCTGCGACCTCTTCAAGTGTTGCTTCAGTGGTGGGTCATCCATCATTGCCCTTGTGTTCTTCTGTGAACCAACTCCATGTCCCTCCTCTTCCTTAGGTTCTGTTTGGCTTTTATTATGCATCCGCCGAACCGGATATTTTAGTTTTTTTGTTTCCCAAACATATGTTTATGTCACTCCATCTTAAAACGTATTTTTAATTATTAGATTTTTTCCTTCATAATTTTATTTATGTTTTAATGTTTTGTGTTATTAATAAGGGAAATGATAGGTTAACAAAGTTTTTTCTAATAAATTTTGAGAAACTACCGATCTAGGTAAAAAGGTATTATGTTATTAAAGTCGCATCAATAATATGTATATATTATATAATAAGATACACCGTTAAGTAATTTCAATGTTATCTTTGAATTGAAATTTTTTGTTTTTAATAGATAAAAATATTTTTTTTATTTAATAAAATAAGTAAGTGAATAATATATTTTTTTAGTTTCACAGTAATAAAATAATTTTTTTAAAATAATCATCACATAATATTTTTGACATTATATTTAAAAAATTATATATATATATATATATATATATATATATATATATATATTTTCTGATAAACATATGTTTACGTTACTTCATATTAAAACATGTGTTTTGGTTATTGTGGTTACCTAAGGTAAAAATATTTTATTAAATTTTTTATATCAAAATTTTATTTATGTTTTAATATTTTATTTTATTAATAAAGTCGTATCAATTATATTAATGTATATGATTATATAATATATAATTATATATATATATATATATATATATATATATATATATAGATATATATATATATATATATATATATATATATATATATATATATATATATAATAAGATACCGGTGTAGTAATGTCAATGTTATCTTTGGACCGAAATTTTTTATATTTTAATAAATAAAAAATAGTTTATCTATTTAATAAAATAAGTAACTGATTTTTTTTCCCAGTAACTCAATAATTTCTTTTTTATAAATAATTATCAAATAAATTTTTTTGACATTATTTAAAATATATATATATATATACTAGTATTTATGTGTATAATTTTTTAAATATATATAATATTATATAAATAAGTAATAATATTGAAATTTTATTAAGTTAATATATAAAATAAAATTATATTTATTAAAAATAAAGTGAAATATATAAGAAAATATAAGAAAATAATGATTGATAAATATAAAAAAAAAAGAGAAGAAACATGTTTTATAAAAAATTTGTCAAAATAAACGTTGATCTTTAAAAATTTAATAAATAATTATATTATAAAAGATGAAATTGAAATTTTGAAATGTGGATAAGAAGGAGAAAATTATTTTTATATATTGTTATAAATATATTAATTTGTATTATTTTAAAATATTTTTCATATTACTTTTACATAATTACACATTTTTTAAATTATATTATTTTAATATAATAAAAATATAAATATATATATATATAAGCTGGCATATATGTTTTCCCTAGTGATTATAAACATTTAATAAAATTATAAATAAAAAATTACTGACATAGCTTTTTAACACGACAAAAAAAAAGTTAAAAAAAATAAACAAAGATCTTTTGATAAAAATATACAATATTCTTTTATTTCTTCGCATAGCTGAATGAAAATAAAACAGTTATAAACGCCTTAAATTAAAATAATCAATTATATAAATGTATATCAATAATTTTTTATTAATTACAATACGAAACAATCCATTATTATTTGTGTTTAATTAATTTGTTTCTTTATTTGTTCCCTTTCTACTAAACAAGGTGTGAGAATCGTGCCCTTCCCTTTTCACTTTTTCTTTTTTAATTTTTTTTCCTTTCCATTTCACTCTAATTTTTCTATAATTTCATCTCTTCACACTTCATCTTTCTCATAATTAAATTGTAGCTCACAATAATTAAAGAATCAAGAAACTTTTTTCCTCGATCATTTTACTGTAAGTTCCTATTATTTAAAGATTTTATTATTATTTTTTTATATTTTTGTTATCAATTTTGACCGGATTAATTAAGAAAATTGATCATTTTAATTTGTTTTATCACATACTTAAAATTTGGTTATGTTTGTATGCCTTCTCTAAATTTATAGATTTTGAATAATATTTAATTAGAATAAAGGATTGATTCTTTATACAAATGTTATGAGCTAAATGAGTTCTAATTATATGTATTCGGTGGATTGTAAAGGAGGATGATCACATAAAGTCTTTTATATATAAGAATATTGTAATTCATTTTTCATTCATCAATCAATTTATAGATTAAAATTTGACTTTTTAATTCCAAGTCTTAAAGTTAGGGATGATAACGAGGGTCGTTTTATTCTATTTTGTCCTGTTTTACATTTGATTTGTAAAAAATAAGTTGAACTGGTCTGTCTTACATAAGAAATGCATGCTAATTTTCTTACTTCACCAGTAAAACATTTGGCCTGCAGGTTTGCAAGTCAGCCTAAGACCTGCATAAAAAAATTATTTATTTTGTAATTTTTTATTTTGTAAAATATTAGGGCCCATGATTTTAATAATGTATTTTTATTAATTAAATTAGTAGAATAATAAATTCTTTAACTTTTTTTAGTAATATTTACAATTTTATAATTTCTAATTTTTAAGTACAAGTATGTTAAAAATAGAAATGACTTCAAATTAGACTGAAACAACTTAAGAAACATGAATGATAGAGCTACTTTTGGATGAACTATAGAAGAAACATGAATAAGCAAGTTGCTTAGAAGAAACACACATAAGGTATTGTGTTGATAGCGTTAAATTTTAGGAATCTAAGTTAATGTGAACTATGCAGGCCAAATGCAAACCAACCCCGTCGTTGGTTCGCTCAGGCTGCAGGTTATGTGAGGTGGGCTTATGCGGGCAAACAAGCTAAAATACTTAGCCCACCCCTCATATTTTATTGCAGATTGATCCACATGGCATGCTTTAAATTGTCATCCCTACTTAAAGGCAGTTAATTATTGCAAGTAAAGACATAATACTAGCCATTAATTCTTGGCTTTTCCACCCTAAAATTGTTAATATATTAAGTCTCACTTAAGTTTATCCAATAACATTAACTATCATTTAAATTTATTCAACAAAACTTCCTTGTAAACTTAAATGTTTCTTCTATCCTTTATAACATCTTAGGCAAATATTACTTAAATAAATAACTTATAATTTGAAATAAATTCAATTAATGATCAAGTTTCCAAAACTGTGGGAAATTCAAAACTTTATTAAACACCTCTAAATCCAAAAATCATAATTCAGTTTAACTATTACAAGTTTCGACATGTAAAACCATAATTAAAAGAAATACATGATAAAAGAAATATTATTCTCTAAATAAATCCCGAACGAGCTTCCACTCCGGATCTATGCATCACCTGCAACATCATTTACTCCCGTGTGACAAACACAAGCAGAAATGGTGAACTCAATGAAAGTAAACCTACATAATAAAACATATCATAAACCTTCACCCAAAGCATTCTAACTTAACCACTTACCCCTTGTTAGAACCTTTCTCATTATGCATTAGGAAACATGGTCTCCTACCCTATCCATATGTCCATGGCCTTAAGGACATCACATGATTCCACGAACCTGTCACTCATAGTCCAACCTCTACGAACCTCTTGCTTATAGTCCAACACATGTGGAACCATCTCAAACCTCCCGCTCGTATTCTCACACAAGATTTCTACCATCATGAACCTCCTACTTGTGATCATCACACGTTCAATCTCCATTACGAACCACCCATTCGTAAAATGATCTCAGCATATCCTATACCCAAGACCATCGCCACTAGTCGTGTGAAAATACTCAAGATAGACCTGGAACATCACTTGGCGCAACACCCGCGTTGCTAGACGAACTCGAGCTGCAGACCGCCTGACAGTTCACTCAGTGTCGCCAAGCGCAAAGCCCACTGGATTTGACCCAGACCACATTATCTGCAATGACTTTTGGTTGCATTTTGATCTGAACGAAGCTCAACCGATGTTGGGATGAATTGCATGAACATCAGATGAAGGACGAACTGCACAAACCTCAAGGACAAACCTCACTAAACTGCACAAACCTCGAACAATTTGCTGCCGACAACCCTCAATTGGGTTGCTAGATGATTGCTACCATTGGACAAAGTTGCTCGACGAAGAATGTGAGACAACGTCCTTGTTTTGTCTCTTTTAGACATTTTAGTTCTTGAGTTGAATACGAGGTATAGGGCAATGTATGTGATTCAAGATTGCTCTTAGTGAATTTTTGTTATTTTATAATCATAATGTGATGCTTAGAACTCTAATTAAGATCCTGATTGGGTGTTTCTGTGATATTATGGATAAAAAGCTCTAAGCAACGGTATGAGTAAAAGGGATTTTCTTTGTTTTAGGTAAGGGAAGTCAATTTAATGTCTTTGTGCTTTGAATTATGTTTTGATTAGTTAATATGAGGGTAATTGAATCTAAATGCTAGATTGTTGCTTAGACTTAGTAGATTTGGGATGAAGAATGTATGTGATGAAAAATATGTGATGTTGTCATATTTTGATGTGCAGATGCAAAAGTTTTAATTAAATTGTGAATTAGCATGGCTGGAAGTGTAATGGATCGAAATTGGTATGTTAATGTGTTGATTTAAGCATAAGATAGTATATTTGGGTAATTCGCACACTCAAAAAATGCACATTTTTGGTGATCTAGTTATGCAAACTCGTTGAGCGAGCTCTCCTTTTGTTGTGCGAGTGCCAAATTCGAGTTTGGAAAAGTTAGGGGAGGCTTGCTTGTTGGGCGAGCAAACTCTCGTTAAGCGACAATCAAATTCGAGTTTGATGGAGTCAGGGGATGAGGCCTCATTGGGCGAGTCTACTCTCGCTGGGTGAATAAATTTGTATTTTTGTTCCAACACTCAACTCGTTGGGTGAGACTTTTACTTAATGAGCGAGCATCTGGTCACGCTGAGCAAGTTTGCCAATACATGATTTTTGTGATTTTGAATGTGATGATAATTTGGAAAATTTGGTTTGATGGAAAAGATAACGAATTTATGAAAGTGAGAGTGGTTTAATGGAACGGTAAGATAAAGATTTTGTTTAAATGGTTTGATTATTAAAATTTTGGGGATTTGACTTTTAAGGAAGAAGTGCAAATCCTTGCTACTTTAGTGTTATGCATTTACCAGTGATATGTGTTGGTCATAAACTATCCTATACTACTAGGCTTACAAACTCATTTAGAGTGTGGTATAAGTGGGGTGAGTTGAAGGAATTTTTTATGATGAGTTTGATTCAATTTTGTTAGGCTAAGGGGAGTCAAAGCTTTTGATACAATCTACTTTTATAGGTACACGATTTCTTATGTCTAAGTTAATGCATAAAATAAAAAATTTAGTATTATATATTATGCTTGTGATCGATTTATTTAGAGATAAATGTATGTTTTATGCAGAGAAATCGATAAGGAATGCTTATTTCTTACATTTAGAATATTTTTAGGGTTGTTATGTACATTATATTACTCTTACAAAATCTTCATCTCTTTTTTGTACAAAATCTTTCAATTAAAAATTTTAGTAATTTAAATTGATTTAAAATATATGTATTTCTAATTTCTTATTTATCTGATTTTAATATATATTTATCTGAATATTTATTTATATTTGATTTTTCTAAATATTTATATCCATTTCTACATTTATATATAGTTTTCCTAAATATATTTTTCTTATTTATTTACATCTATTTATAAACATTTCTTAAAATATATTTATTTTTTAAAAAAATAATTTATCTGATTAATTAAATATTGTATTATTAATTTCAATTTTTTTGAACAATTATTTTTAAATAATTAAAAGTTAAAGAAAATAAAACACAAAAATCAGATAATAGTGTAGTTTTCCAAAAATCAAATTCTAACCAAATTTAAAATTATACTATATCAGTAAATATAAAATAGAGTACATGTTACTTACGAAAATAAAATTGAAAACCATGCTATAGTAAGATTAAAAATTCATGTTTGTGTATCGCCTTATTTATTTTCTATTGATAAAAACATTCTCTAGGTAGATGAAGAAAAAAAAGAAGTAAAAGCAAATGTAACAAACTTTAGGAGCAAGAGAGAGAGGGTCACACACCAGTGGCATGTAACTGGTTGGTTCGTGCTTTTTCGTCTTCCCTCCCACATATATATATATATATATATATATATA
>Ga0214542_1006818_pt1 | contig 20458 bp, 10 predicted proteins | sample CNSS1metaG_FD_160096 | JGI IMG/M metagenome (GOLD analysis project Ga0214542, IMG submission 160096) | Root nodule microbial communities from cowpea collected in UCLA plant growth center, Los Angeles, California, USA - CNSS1 | ecosystem: Host-associated > Plants > Roots > Nodule | place: USA...
ATATATATATATGCATAAATGACTTCAATAACCTAAGCATAAATAAAACTGTGAAGTCTTAAAAAGCTGAAAAACTAATTATATGTTCACCCAACTTCATTTAAAAATATAACACATCAAATTAAATCAGGACAACTTTACCCATGAGTAGTATTAGATTACTTATAACTTGCATTTACAATACTTGTTTATTCTCAATAATCTAAAAAACATTTTAAATCCTCTCAGACCATTCCATTATTCTATTCAATTCTCAAATGATAATCTAAAATTACTTGTCTAATTTTAAAGTTGTAAAATTTAATAATGAGATTTTACCAACGAAAAATAATTAGATAATTATATAAAGAATAAAATGAAATATTAGTTGTATAACAATGTGAAATAATATTCGTAGAAGTGTTTGTAAAAAATTTCGAGTAAACAAAGTTTATATTTGAACTTGTGAAACAAATTAATATAAAACAAAACTTATATTTTTTTTTCTTTAACTCATTTATTTTAAAAAAAAAGGAAAACCAAAATGTGAGAGAAAACATTTTCATTTTAAATCATAAAATTTTACAAAAATCACTTCCACTATTAAATTTTTTTATATTACATAAAAATTTTCTTGCAAATTTATTAAAAAAATTACTAAAACAAATCTTTTTTTATCACTTTTTTCAAACACTATTAAAAATTCTCATGTTACATAGGAATTTTTTTTCAAATTTGTTAAAAAAATTTGTAAAAAAATATTTTTTCCTGCTATTTTTTTAAGAATTTTAATTGGTAGGTAATTCTTTTGTGGATAATTATTTCCTACAAAACAATAAAATTCACAAGTATTTCCTACAAAATTTGTTGCGAAAAGTGTTTTATACAAAATATTTTGCAAAACAATTGGCAGCAATTTTCTGCAATTTTTTTTTCATAACAAAATTTATAAGTATTTCCTAAAACAGAATTCAAAACAAAAATGGTAAAATATGAATTTTTTTTAGTAATGAAAAATCTTAATTAACAGGTAAATTTTTCATAATTAATTATTTCTTACAAAATTTTAAAATTCGTAAGTATTTTTTATAATTATTTTTTAAAATATTTTATATAAAATATTTTCTAAAAGAATTTGGTAAGAGTTTCTTATAATTTTTCTATAACAAAATTTACAAGTATTTTTACTAAAAAAATTTTAAAACAAAATTAGAGGAAATATGAATTCTTTTATTAATTAAACGACCTTTGAGTTGTTTATGTCACATAAATTGTCCAAAATTTTTCGAATTATTTCATTTGTAAGGTTTCAACTTGTTTTCCATACACATGAATTATACTTACTAATTTCTTTGTGTATGTCAAAAATCATACGCATTTTTCTTATTCTATTTATGTTGTTTTGTTGTTCATATAAAACGCATCAATAAGTATATGAATCATTGGGTGGCGCCGTCGACCCATATTATACTTGTTTTATTTGACATAAATGATGCTTTGCGACAAAATCGTCATTTGATAACAAATATAAGAAGAAAAAAAAATCATATATTAAAAATGTTATGAGTTTTTTCTTAAATAAAAAATCCTTGAATCCCGCACTGTACTCATTACAGAAATGAAATAAAAGGTTTTTGTTTTGTAATGATCTAAAATTAAATGTACTTTATATTTAATGATTTTGTTATTGATTTGTTTTCTTTCTTGTTTGTGAGATTAAGGAGAAAAACCTCTTCAACGATGCACATGGTGTCAGATATATATCCACACGAATGTTTGGGTGAATTATGCAAAACCCAACACAAACTTCATTGCAACAATTATTATTCTGAGTTAAATTTATAACCTTGGCGGCTATTAATTAACAATCTCTTCAGTTTTCTTCCATTGATTTTTCCCACAATATGCAAACAAATATTTTGGATTTTTTTTTCTCCAATGGGACAAAGAAGGTAAAAAGGTAACAGTGATGTAATAGAAATTTCTCCAATGAGACAACCAAGGCAACTCCTTCATCTTCAAACTTTTTTTTTTCTCAAAATATGGTCATTTTTTTTATTATTATATAATGCATACAATGAAAAATTATAGTCTCTTGTACTTACAATAATGGCATTATTTGGGGTTTCCATTTCGTCCATATATATTCATACTGTTCATGGCATTGCTTAGATTTTAAGAAAACCTCAACACATAACTTTAATTAAACATACTGATTAATTCCACGAGAAATATTTACCTTGAAAATTATTGAGTTATTATTGGACTGTTTTGTTTGCATAATTACTAGGTACCTTTCTTTTAAGAAAATATTATGTGAGATAGTATATTATTATTTTATAATATCTATATACCAGCAATTTGATTTTTTATACAAATACTATGTCAAATAAACCTAACCACTACTAAAATGGTGAAAAGTAATTATATATCAATTGTTATCTCAGTATTTTTTTGGACGTCACCTTCAATTAATCTTTGTGATCTTATTTCTGATATCAATTGTTATGATCAAATATTTATCACTAGATCAAAATCTATAGTTTTTAGTTAGAATTTAATTTTTTATACTTAAGAGTATAATACAAGTTCAAGCGTCACGATTCGATTGTGACTCGAATTACTTAGTTTTAATCACGTAATAATTGATGTCACCTGAAAAAATATATATATATATATATATATATATATATATATATATGTACGGAACATATTCACTAACTATTTTTTTGTTTTGGTTTGGGCAAAATCACTAAGAACTTAATTATACTTTGGACAGAGGTGTTGGCGTAAAATTAAAGTTCATTTCAACCATTCAAAAAATAGGTTCCTGAAAATGTATGAATTTGGCTTCATTTGGATCAAACTCAGCACGTTTTTAGATGAATGTGATAAAGGCACAGCTGAAAGGTTAGTGTATTGAAGTATAAATTGTACAACCATCGTTTTGGCATAATGTATATATATACACAAATATTATATATATATATATATATATATATATATATATATATATATCACATTATAATATAGTTAGTAAGTAAAAAAGGAAAATAAATTTCAACCTCAAAATCGTTTCTTTTGTACACTTTTATTTCTCTCTCTGTTTTTCTTGGCCATATATATGGTGTTGAAGTGAAGGAAAAAAGAAAGTAATTGTAAATATTTGAGATTTGAAGAATTTAGAAGAGACAATGTTGGGGATTTTAACCTGGCACTGTTAAGTTGATGCTACCATTTTACCAAAAAGCAAAGCATCTTGAGCAGAAAAAATTATGACCCCCATTGACTACAATGCCCTCTGAGGGTGACTTTACATCCTCATTATCACCTTTATAAAAGCTGCTTCCAGTGAAATTAATTAGAGCTTCTGCACACTTACGAGTATGGGTACTCTCGTCTATATCTTCAACAGATACTCCTCTCAATTAAGGATCAAAATATTAAATACTCATAATTTAAATCTCTATGAGTTGGCACTGTGACAAAAATAACTTTATATACACATAAATGATATACATTCGTATCAATTTAATTCACACAACAACCTTCATTTATGCTACTATATACATTAATGGATTAATCCACATATTTAATACTCACGATTTATTTTTCTTTCTCCATATACTACTCACCTCACTAGATTTTAGTCATAGGTCAAAATTTACAAACTACTTGTGTCTTACTCATGAAAAAAAGAAGAGTTATGAACATATATTCTTAGAGAAAACACACACATATATATATTATTTAATGGAAAATATGATTGCATATATTGACTCTTACATGACTTGTATATATTTATTACATGACAAACTAATTCCAGTTGAATTGCCTTTTATTACTTTTGAAACACTAAATTTTGTATTCATTTATGAATGTTTTGAAGAAGAATTCAAGAATATGAATGAAACATAGATTTAAATCGATCATATACTTTTAACCTAAAATTTAAAAGAATGTGTTTATGGTGTTTAACTTTTCATAAAGATTAGGGTTGTTGAAGAAGGTATGTGGAAGTGAAATTCCATTGTTAGATGATTGTAATAATTAGATAAGAGGGATTACATTAGAATTAGAATGTGTGTGTGTGTGGAAAGGGGGAGAGTGACAGAATAGGAAGCTTACGTGTGTATTGGGGGGCTTGGCCTGTATTTATGCATGCAAAGCAAAAAAAATTACTGTGTGAGGAAATTATGAGGGTTTTGTTTCCTTGTGGGGATATTTCTTTTTCTGTAATGGAGCCCATTGAGGTGCTTGTGGGATCAGGTTTGGAGCATTGTGATTGGGTCTCACACACACTCTCTTTTTGAAAGTTTATTAAGGAGGGCTATTACAGACAATCCCTGCTCAACATCAGGGTTGGAACCAAGCAAGAGAAGAGAGCAACCCAGAGAGAGAAACTAAAAAGCATTCTCATACAAAGAAAGAAAGAAAGCTGATGCAAAAGCTGAAACTTTAAAAGCAACTTAAAAGAAAGCTGAGGAAACCGAAAGGAACAAGAAAAAAAGAAAAACACCCTTTTTCTTCTTTTCTTTTCTCTTCTTTTCTTTTCCTTTCTCTCTTCTCTCTTCTCTCTTTCCCTCTCTTCCCTCTCTTCTTCTACCTTCCTTAATTCTATCACCAACATAGCCTCAGACACCAACATAGCCACTCCTCTCTTCTCTTCTTAGGCCTTATTATCATCATTCTCTCTCTCACTCTCACACAAACACCATATATTATAACCACATCATCAACCACACTCCCCATAGAGTGTACCATGTTAGCCAATAACTTATCTCCATCGTCAGTTCCCACTTCTGAGCCTTTTCCCTGCACTGAAAATGCCACTGCCACCAATAAAAGGAAGAGAAGGCCCGCAGGAACTCCAGGTGCACAATTATCATCCATTTTTGCTATCCCTCACTCCTCACTTTATATTCACTTTAATCAATTTCATCAAAACCACCTATGTTATATATATATATATATATAACACCAAATCCAAAACACATACTCATACTTACCGTATCTCTTTCTATCTCTATCTGAAACAAGTATATATGATATACCAGATGGTAATTGATTATGGTTTGTTGTGTGTATGCAGATCCAGATGCAGAGGTGGTGTCCCTCTCGCCCAAGACTTTGTTGGAATCGGATCGTTATGTGTGTGAGATCTGCAACCAGGGGTTCCAGAGGGACCAGAACCTTCAGATGCATAGGAGGAGGCACAAGGTGCCGTGGAAGCTATTGAAGAGAGAGACACCGGTGGTGAGGAAGAGAGTGTTTGTGTGTCCTGAACCAACCTGTTTGCACCATGACCCTTGTCATGCCTTGGGTGATCTTGTTGGGATAAAGAAGCATTTCAGGAGAAAGCACAGCAATCACAAACAATGGGTCTGTGAAAGATGCTCCAAAGGCTATGCAGTGCAGTCTGATTACAAAGCACATCTCAAAACCTGCGGCACCCGGGGCCACTCCTGTGATTGTGGCCGCGTTTTCTCAAGGTTCGTTTGCTTAATTATCAGTAAGATTTCTTATTGATTCATCATCTATCTCTCCTCATATATCACCATTTCTTTAACATGATTCGCCAAATGCTTTTCACAATTTGATAATGAGTATGTCAAAGAAAAACACTGATCTATCTATCTATCTCTTTGGGGGTGCTGGTGGGATTGATTTTCATTGCTTTATTTTCTCCTCTCTCTCTCTCTCTCTATATATATATATCTCTCTATATCTATCTATCTATAGCTAGCTATTTCATGTGTTATATGTACAAGGTTGCTTTTTGTTTTCTACTTTCACCATTTTTGAATCTCGTGAATGTGTATCGATCGAGCAGAACTTGCGAGGGTTCTTGTTTTACTTGGGATTTGACTTGAAAAAAGGGAAATATATTTTTTGGAATGGAATGTAAAGTGAACAATGGAGGTAGAAAAACTAAAGGGATATATAATTAAAAGAAAAAAAGAAAATAAAATATATTTGACTGATGGAACCTCAATCCAATTTTTTTTCACGAGCTGGTACTGTTCATTGACAGTTGGGGTAACACGGTTTCCAAAGCTCCGTTTTCCGTTGGTCGCACACATATTAACTGTTGTTGTTGTGTGTTGGCTCAAAGTTTTCCTTCTACAATTGCATTCCAGCATCTTTTTGCGTTTTGTGTGATCATTCGTGCGATTAACATGTTGCATTTTCTTCGATCACCACCACACTACTGCATCATAAATCTAAGAAATGGCATGAATTCTTGACTTTCTTTTGTCCTTTACTTAGTGGAAACTGGAACCTCTTCCCCCACCATTTTTTAAAGACCTTTTCCAACCACCTTTTATGTCCACTTTTTCCTTTGTCTCCTTTTCCTTCTTCCTTTTACATGTTTTTTTTTTCTTCTATAGCTCTATATAATGCTCATCTCCACACCCACAAACAAGAATCATTATGCAAAACCCTTTTGAGTGGTTCAAGGCTAATAATAGTAACGCTAACAACTGTTTGTATGTATATATTCTTTCTCATCATCTCATAGGGTGGAGAGTTTCATTGAGCACCAAGATGCTTGCAACATGGGGAGGCTCAGGCCAGAATCTCAGCCACTTCAACCCTCTGCGTGCCTTTCTAGAACAGCCTCAAGCCCAAGTCCTTCAAGCGAAACCAATTTCAGCACAGCTCCTTGGCCAACAAGGATCATAATACCAAAGCCAACAGAACCACCCACAATTTTCATGAATAACCCTACTGCTCATAATATCATCACTGCTGAAACCTCATCCAAGAACCACAAACTCCACCCCAACTTGGATCTCCAACTCTCAACTCCCACCAATACCAACAACAACAACAACAACATCATCATCAACAACAACAACAACAGTTCAAATACTGCAAACCCCATCGATGCTTCCATATCAACATCACTATCACCTAAGAGGGATCATCATCATCATCATGAGAACCACTCAACCCATCTGCAACTCTCAATTGGGTCATCAGATGTGAGTGACAAAAATGAATCAAACAGGAACTCATCGGAGAAGAGCAGCAACAGCAACAATGGGAAGCCGTCCAACATGGCCTTGTTGAGGGTTCAAGAGCAAGCTAGGGAGCACTTGAGGATAGCCATGGCTGAGAAAGCATATGCTGAGGAAGCAAGGAAACAAGCCAAGAGGCAGATTGAACTTGCGGAACAAGAGTTCACAAACGCCAAGAGGATAAGACAACAGGCACAAGCCGAACTAGACAAGGCCTACGCCTTGAAAGAACATGCAATGAAGCAAATCAACTCCACCATGCTCCAAATCACTTGCCACGCTTGCAAACAACAATTCCAAGCTCGAAATGCAACCCCCGACGAGAATTCCTTGGTCTTGAGCTACGTGTCTTCTGCCATAACCACAGAAGGAGGAGAAGTCGAAAACGATAATGGAAAAGAGCATGGCAAAAACAACTAACTCTACTTAGAGAGAGATAATCATCTTCATCAACATCATCTTTCTCTCTAAACCAAACTTTATTCTGTATTTTATTTTTCTATGTCCTCCTTTCTACGGGTTAATACTTAATACCCCTTTTTTCCCAATGCAACCGCTAATATCTTTTGTGAATTGGTATACCAAGTGAAGGTGAGTGAAGTTGATTATGTAAGTGGGAGTATAATAGCGCACGTGATGGAGAAATTAAAGAGTGTAATTCTTCGTGTAACTTGCAGTTTATTGTGCCATGTTATTTGTTAATTAAATTTGGTATAAATGCAGACTATGATAAAAGGGTTTAACTACATGATTAACTTTTCATTCTGTGCTTTCTTTCCAGCTATATTAATTACTATTTAACATCGTCCGTGGCGTAATGATTATTGCGTGAGCGTGTGGATGTATAGTAGTATTGTACATACATATATACACATTGTACTAACAAATTAATGTATATATATATATATAGGTTGTTTGAGTTTAAATATATATATATACATACGTAGAGTGAGGTTTTGCTGCAATGAATAAGGGGTCAGGGCGAACACTGAAAAATTGCTACCCTAAAGTTTTGGTTGTTTTGGATTTTGTGTTTGGACTATGTGTAGATCTTTGTTGCGTAGGGCAGAAAACGGAGAAGACTGTTTGATGAGCATTAAAGAAGTGTACTGACAAAAATAAAAAGGGAGACCAAATGCTTCAGAGAGAAAATGAATACAAGGGCAGTGTCATAGTCATAGTCACTCTCACTCATATATATACATTACATGCATGTATATATATATATATATATATATATATATATATATACATATATATATATATTGATTTAGAGAGAGAAAGAGTGTCCTTCCTTTTGGGCTGTGCAACTATTCTGGCGACTTATAAATGTGAATGAAAAGCAGCTTGCATGTTTTTCAGTGCCACTGTTGTAAGGGGTTAATGACAGTGCAGGGACTCAGTCGTCCCTCTCAAAGGCACACAGACACAAACAAACTCCATTCATGATGATCACCTTCACGTCTCTTGCATAAGAATCAGAGCCAAGTGGGCGCACCACAGCAGAATTAAGGCAGAACCAGAACCACCAGCATCTTTCCATATATGCAGAGACCATTCAAACCCTCCCACTTTCAAAGCTATTGCCTCTACTGTCAAAATTTAACAAACCCAAAACCATTTTTTTTTTTCTCTTTTTTTCTTTTCAAAAGGACAACAGCAACACCTTGTCACATTCACACACACACTCCAGTTCTTTCTATCCCCACAACTAGTCACACTCATATCTCATATATATAACCAACGTCTCACTCTTCTTCGTATATATTTTACACTGTTACATCTCAACAAGTTTCACTTTTTCTTAAACCTGTAATCATATTTGAACCATGTATAAACTGGGTTAATAGAATCTGTACAAAAAAAGACGAGAAGGGTGAAGGTGGTGGTGGTATGGTGTATTAATTTGTGTATGTTGTTTTGGTAGTGTAGCTTTTTCCTTTTCCCATTGGACCACGTGCTTCTTCTTCTCCTGCGATTATATGTAATTGCTTGCTAGCCTCAGCATACATATCAGTCTCCACTATTACCTGCTGGTGCACAAAATTGCTGTACAATTATTATGAAAGTGGAAGGTTGCAGTGTCTCTCTGGCTGAGGGGACCTAGTGTAACTTTGCCTGGCTCACTTCACATTAAGTCTCCTAGTGGGTGGGTTGAGTTCGATTTTCAAACCCTTTTTGCTATCTCAACCCACTCATTCTCCCCATTCTTCTAGGATCAATTAGGAAATAAAAACAAAAAACTAGGGTAAAATACCATCTTCTTCTTCCACTACTCTAACTCCACAAATCATCTTCTTTTTCCAAATCCATTGTCTAAGTAGCTTTAAAACGCTTCCAAACATGTACTTATACTACACCACTTTCTCTTCACACTCTAATCTTATCAACCACTGTGCTGTCATAAAGTGTGTGTTCATTTAAAATGTGTTGTTGTTCACAAAAATTATAAGAAATTACACACCAGAATGGTGGTTAAATGTTAAAAGTTTCACTTTTACTTTAGAAAAACATATATTACCTTTATTTTTTTTACATTTTTTTATCAGTGATAACAAGTAAATTAATAAAAAAAAGACTTAGATGTCGTAAGTTATATACAAAGTCGAATATAGATACATAAAAAAATTATAATTCCAAAGGGTTTTAGGAATTAATCCAACTAAAAAAAATGTACAAAATATTATGTATAAGTAATTTTTTTTCTAATTTTCATATGAATATATCTTATTATTTTATAGTGTTTACAGTATTATTATTTATTGACGATAAAATTTTAAGCATTTATATTTTTTATGAAAAATAATTAATAAAAAAGACAATATTTTTGAATAACTTGTAATTAAAAAGTGACAAACATTTTTTTTTTTTGAAAAGGCTCTTTTTTGAAGGGAGAGAAGTAGTACTTTTTCATCAAAAGAAAAAGGATAGATGCTTCATTAAAAGATTAAACACAAATTTATATAATATATTTCTTTTTTAGGTTACGTACTTAGAAATCTGAGTTTTTAAATATTGATAAAAAGAAAGAAAAAAAAAAACAGTTCTTATTTATAAATGGTGATGGTAGTAGCACATCTTAAGATTTCAACATATAATAGACATATGTTTAAGAAGCAAACAAAAAACAAAAGTGGAGTGTAGATTCTTTGGTATGGAGATGCAATCAATCATGTGTATGGCATAGCCAAAATAACAAAACATACATGGAATGCTAGGGCTCCTTACTCAATATACAATACAAATCATAAAAGAGTTGAAAGGGAAAGAAAAACAATTGAAGCAAGGTTAATTGAGTGCTATGTATGTACAAACCTAGCACATACATAAAACCCTACTTTTTTATTTTATTTATTTTTATTTTTCATTTTCTATTTTCTATTTTCCAGCTTATCAATCATTGCTTGGATTGGTAGTCACAAATGAACTATTCTTCTATTCTTAAACAACAAGCTCCTTGACAAATTTATGAAATTGATTTAAAATATATTCCAAAGTGGCATGTTTTGATAATATTTTTTTTAATTTTTTTTTTAGTTTTGACAAGTCTTGATATGATTGATCTTAGAGGATAAAGATGTAGTGAAGAAGAAGAACAATGAGCATTTTAGAAGGACCTGAAGATAGATATAATGGAAGGGGAAAAGAGGGTAAAAATAAGAAAAAAGAAGGAAAAAGACCCCTCCATGGATACAGCTTTGTTGCACCAAAATTGTCCTGGCTTCACATTGACATAACCCCGTAAAACAAGGATATCCTATTACATTTTGGGGCTAAATCCCTTCACACAGTCTTAATACTATAAACTCAGATGAACTTGTCACATATATATGGAGTTAACATCAATACCATGTATTTTTCTTTTTCATATCGATTAATTGTTTTCATAACAGAAATTGAAGTGTTCATATTGAATACGGTTGGAAATAGTCCAAGTGTGAGTCAAAGTTCCACATCAGATAAAATAGATAAAGTTAAACACTATATAAGAATAAAGACCCATAACATCATTGCCTTAAGGTTTTGAGGTAAAAGTGGAGTCAAATGTCTTATATCATTAAGACTAATGTCATATAACCATATGAAACCACAATTATTTTGATTGTTTATATGAATTGGATTCGTATACAAGAATAAAGACCCATAAACACATCATGTTTTATTATTGGTATCAATTTTTTGACTTTAACGATTATAATTAGTCAAAAACCTTTACCTAACTTTTGAGATCAAGTATCACTTTTTCTTTTTTTGTGACCCGTTCAAATGTTGTAGTATGACTTTATAAAAATTGTGATGAGTGTTATTCAAATTTTGTATGCAACGCTAATTCGAATGATTTCTTAAATTTGGTTTAAACTACCATCAATCATATCAATTAAGTGAATTTAGTTATCAATCAACCTAATACTTGTTTCATTGATTTGAGTAGTTATGAGTATTAACATGTGAAATATCTCAATTAGGAACAAATTTTCTAATAAATATTTATTATGTTGAACCTTTAATTAAGTACCAATTATAGCAGTTTCTTTTAACTGGACCAAAATAATCTATTACCAAATGTGTTAAGGATAATTAAACTCTTTAAAGTTTTTTTTTTTTTTTTTACAGTGATCTCTTTTAAGAAATATTTTATTATAAACATATTATGATATGAAACTTCAGAGACTACTTAAGTTAAGTACAATATTATTATAGTTTAAATAATATTTTATTTTCAGACCCTCAAAACATTTGAATTTTGTTTTTTTTTTCATTCTTTATTGTTTTGTATTTAGCCTATAATATTGTGTCCATTTTGAATTATTCCTTTGAAAAATATGATAATGAATAGCAAATAATCTACATATTATATAGGGAAAAAACAAAAATAAAATACAGGGAAAAAAGGACAAGGAGCAATATGAAAAAAACATTACAGGTATATAAAATCAACCATTTTTTTAGGAATTATAAAAATATGACTACATTTCTGAGAAGAAAAAAAAACTTATTATCATATATCAACTAAAAACACACCATGTTGGTAATATTAACATAACCATTGGTATAAAACATATATAGAACTATTTTCAACTGTAGTTTGTGATAATAAGAAATAAAAAAAAATGATATTTAATAACTAAATAAATGGTAAAATACGGTTTTGCTTCTTCGAGAATTTTTAAAGTATAACTTTAGTCCTTTAAAATATTTTTGTCTATTTTCAGTTCTTCAAATTTTTAAATAAACCATTGGGGTTATAAAGAAGTTTAGATAGTGTTTAGGGGACTAAAAAATTGTGCATTACAAAGTTAGAAGAACCAAAGTAGATATAATGTTTTTAAATATACTAAAACTTGGCTTTAGATATTTTAAGATAACGAAAAATTCATTTTATCCTTAAGTTAGTATTTTTTTTTTTGGGTAATAAATAAGTTAATTCACCCTTTTTACAAATGTTTTTTTTACTGTCGAATATCACTCTTAAAACATGTAAGGATGATTTTATTTATTGTTTTTAATAAATTAATTACACTAGTTCAAAGGTAACATCATTTCAAATCAAATATGGATTCATTCAGTTGAATTTTCTATAAATTATGATGAAGTAAAACATTTTTATTATCTATGTGAAAAAGAAAAAAAGCTTTTTCCAAAAAAGACACAAAGCATGTATTTTGAAGATGCACTTGAACACTAAATATGAGAATATATTTGGTAGAAATTCCAACCTTATGGTTCATCATATTATAAAAAGAAAAATATTATACCTAATTCCCTTTGATCCCTATAACAAATTCAATCCATAAAATTAACTTGTCTCACTAGTATCTATCACAAATTACCAGGCAAGTGTTATAGATTTATTGTTAAATCTTTTTAATGTTTTCACCAATTATACATAAATAAATAGAAAATAATTTCGTACCTTTTGTCATATATAAAAAATACTAAAATATTCTCTATTAAATTCAAGATTTTCATACGTAAAAATAAAATAAAAATCACTCTCGTCGATCCAACTTCACATCAATAATTGTATCTAACTTGTATGTTTCAGAAAGTGGCAATTATTAATAACGTAAACTTTTACAAGATTTAAGAATTATCTATTTCACGTTTCGATAATAATTTTTGAACTTTATATTAATAAACAAGTAAAAATGTTTGTATTTATTAAATTTCAGCTTAAATAGATATATGTACTGCATTCTAGGATTTGAGACACTGATATCATATTAAATTTCAACTTCCAACATTTAAAAAAAAACACTTATATTAATATTTAATTACAAATTAGCATTTATGTTTGTTTACTTTTACAATAATTAACTAAAAAAAATATCAACGATGATTTGTGGTTGATCGGCAATGTAAATTATTTTACATTGACAATACATAGAAATTAAACAGTTGTTGAGTTTTATGCTTTAAGGAACTTTTTGTTAAAAAAAAAAAGGAGACGAGAAGCAATTCATATTTTCTAAATTGTTTTACACTCATTGATGATAAAATTATTTTATGTTTTAGTTTTGTCTGAAATTTACCAGTGGGCTTATATATTATGGGGAATAGAATGTCCAAAAAATTTCGTTAAAAATGACTTTGATATCATGTTAGAAGTGAGCTTTAAGTCACACTTAACTCTACAAAACCAGTTTATAAGATAAGGTTTGCATCTCATTTATATATTATGAAATTGACTTATTTCTAGTCGATGTGAGATTTTCAACACATTGTAATGTTTCTTTACCATAGTTTGTACATAAGAGAAAAAAAATGTTTATATTATATATATGTTGTAGGGATAAGAACAGGGAAAAGTTATAGGTAACTATTTGTTATCTGTTTGAAAGCTTGATGAAGAAAGGAGCAAGAGAAGAATCTCCCTAGATTTGAAAGGTAAGAATTGTGAGTGTATTATGAGCCTTGACTTCTATGCAAAAGTGTTGGAATGATTAAGAAACAAAGGGAAAATAATTAAAGGATGGGAAGAAGGACAAAACAAAAATATAGGTTTGGTTATTTGGATCTTGACATGTGATTATCATGTTTAGTTATATGTCTTTTTAAATAACCAAATTTCCCAAATCCAATATCCTCTATCACAATTAGGGTTCTTTTCCAACTATAGATATAACTTTCCATCACCAAAATTAAAAAGTTTTATACTAAATTAATAGGTAATTAAAACTAAAAAAAAATGTTCATTGAATATTTCCCTTTTCCATCATCATCAATTATGTACTACTCAACAAAAAAAGTATATGCATAATTAAGCAAACATAGTTGGAAGTTTCACATCGACTAAAGATAAGAAAATTTCATAATATATAAGTGGAGTGTAAATCTCATCTTACAAATCAATTTTATAAAATTGAGTTAGATTTAAAATTTACTTCTAACCAACATCGTAAAGCAACGACTAGGGTTTATGTATCATAGGTGATAGCATAGTGCACTGAGTTTGTGGCTATTTTGTGACTCCATCCAAAAAGCCTGAGCTGAATGCTAGAGTTGTGGCTTTAGTGAGAAAAAGGGAGAAAAAGTGTTATGTCTCAAGCAGTTTAGCCGGTAAATGTAAGATCAAGTGGGCCTTCAAAATTTTCACTTTAAGGAGAAAAAGAAAGAAAATCAAAACCAATCAAATTCAGTTAACCAACAACATACACTGGAATGGAATAAATTTCAGTGGTTGGTGATCAGATAACTCTACAAAATGGTTGGTTTCATAAGGTAAAGTTGGATCGAATCATTAGGGTTCTTCTTCTTCCTCTTTTTCTTCTTTTTTTTAATGTATAAATATCAAAGATATTTTCCAACCAACACCCACATAAAAATTTTAATCTTTTTTTTTCATACACAAGGAAATTTTGAGGTTGAAAGAAAAAATGTGTGATTGTAAAAAAGAGATATGAGGCCCAAATTGAGCAATGAATGATCCAAATCAATAATTAAGCAGAAACACACATATTATTCATGGGTCCATAGTTTGGAAGGAAGGTGCAAAGGATTCCATACTCAAAGTCATCATTGTAACTGGACCTACTTCATTCAAGTGCTTTCGTACACATTTTCCATTCTAATCAGGCCTACATTTCTAAGTAAATTCCATGCCTTCATCACCCAAAAATCAATGTGGTCCAAACTTTGCATATTACCAAGTAAAAGGGAAAACTGGGTAATTTTTTTTTTTTTTCATTTTCAAGCTCAACATTCATAGATGGGACATAGATGTTTAAATTGTAAGTTTCTTTTTTTTTCTTAATGATAAAAAATGTATTGAAAATACCCAACAATGCTTATAACAACATAAAAGTTAAAGGAAGAACATTGCAACAATGCACAAACAAATACACACAAACACATAAACAAAGCTAAAATGTCATGATTTATGTGAATTTAAGAGTCTCATATTAAATAAAGATGAGAAAGTTGGTCAACAGATCTTAGAAAGAATACTCATAAACTCATTGTTTTAATATTTTTTTTTGTTAAAATCAATGTGGATTTTTATATGATTAGATTTATATTACATTGATGTTATATCTTTTCGATGAATTTCCTAAAAAAAATAACCATTTGTTAGGAATTCAAATGTGAGTCTAAGTCTCACATTGATTAGAAATGAAAAAATAGAACACTATATAAGAATAAAGATCCATAAACCCATTACCTTAAGGTTTTGGGTTGAGAGTGGTGTTGATGTCTTATGTGATTGGGCTCAAGTCTCATTAGTGTTGTATTTTCCTATGAAACCCTCTCTATAAACCTAACATTGTTTTACTCTTTTCATTTTATTTTGATGAGTGTGAAGAGGGTAATATTGAACTTAGTGGTTTGGATCATGAAACAGAAAATTAGCCCTAGTAAAAGTTTGGGCTTGAGAGTCCACGTGCTATATAAAATAGTTATGGAGTGAAAAGAATGTGAAGCTGGTTAACATTTATGCAGAAGTATAAAGTTTTGAAAGAATTAATTAAAAAACATGATAGGCAACAGCAACGTGAGGAGGGGCTCCATTTGTCTTGCTGTATTTTTCATAAAGTTAGCCATTGTGTCACTGTCTTGTTTAAGCCATGCTATGAATAGTGATAAGAAGTTGTACAACTTTATTCACCACAGCACTTTAATACATGAAAAATAATAAAATTTTGTACTATATAAGGTATGAAAAACACTAAGTGAAGATGACATGATTGTTAAAGATTTAGAAGAGGTAGGGGTTGGATTGTTTTTGTGTCCAGGGGATATACAATGGAGCTTCAAACATTTGTCCTTAGTGTGTCCAAGGAATCACTAATACTATACTTCTTCTCTTTTCTTTGGATTGAATTCAATACCTTCAAACATTGCCCATTCCTCATTGCTCTTCTCATGCAAACCCTATACCATTGTTCTTTCATAACACAACATCCAATTTAGAGGTTAAGAGAAAGAGTAAATAAGAGTTTTATTATTTATTGTTCTTTCAAGAACATGCTAACTCATACTTCATTGATATGCATGTAATCGATCAACATTTAATTCTTGTTTATTTTACATATGATTTGGAGTTTGTTTTCGCAAAATTATCTAATAAGTTATTTGATGATAACTTACAAGTTTCAAGTTGATAAGCCAACTAAAGTAGCGAATAAACTGATAGTTGACATTATTTTTCTCTGAAAAAAGACATTATGTCCGATAAATCATGTTAATGAACTAAATACAAAGTCTTCCATCACTACAATGTTGTTCGTAGCTTTAGGAACCTCGATATAAGTTAATTGTTTTGATGTGAATGTGATTTGGAATTAAAAATCAAATTACTTGTAAAGTATTTTTATAGCTTAATATACAACACGTTTTTATTGTTTAATGCTTTATTACTATTAACACAAGTCGTAACATTATTCGTAAAAGTAAAAATAGGATCTTTTTGCCTAAAGCAATGAATTTTAGGAAAAGAAAATAGATGAATTTAAGGGGATAAAGAGAGACCGAAAGTGTTATTTATTTTAAACGATAAAGAGACGATAGTGAAGAAATTTGAATGTAAGATTTGTTAGAGTTTCTGAACGATTCGATGGATATCATAAATAAAAAAGTGTCTTTAATAGATGAAAAAGTAAGATTAAAATTTTACCATTATAGTTAAAAATAATATAAAATAAGATGTAATTAATTAAATTAAATTTGAAAGAAAATATGAATATTTTTAAACAAAAACATTTACTAGTGTGATTAGTTTGAAATAAAATATAATTGGTTTAAAATGATTTTAATTAATTATTAAAGTACAATAAAATTTAATATTATTATTAATTTATTATTATTATCATTATTAATTTTATTTCTATTTTATTTATATGTTATACTATTTTTTCATTAATATTATTTTTAAAAATATTTTTTTTTCATTATTATTATTAGCATGCATAATAGAATTTGGAAAAAAAGTTAAAAATATTTTGGTAACTACACAGATGAAAAAAGTGTTTATCCTCAAATTTTTTTCGCTGTTGTGAGAATCAATCTTTACTCTCATCCCCTAGCTAATCTTTCTCGAATAAGTGCAAATACCTTATAACATACAAGTATCACTACAAAAATAGTTATTTTTAGTGGGAGTTAAATTTGACATTTCTGGGGTATTAATCCCCTACTAATGATTTTATCAAGGATTTGCAATTTTTTCTAAAAGAGACAACGTGACTAACCGATTACCGGTTATTTTTAGTAATCCCTAGAACTAGCGCAATTTATTGGAAGTTTACAAAACCCTCGCTACTGCTCAAAATTCTTGTTACTGCCACGTTATTATATAGTCACTAGAGAATGAAAAACGAGAGGGGAAGCCTTGACTTTTTTTTCTCGTCTTCATGTCTTAGGCCTTTCACCCTAATTTTGAATCCAAAATGTTGTGAAAATTACATTATCTCTTCTCACATTTTCACCTTCACACTCACACATGCATATTTTTCGTTTTATTTTGTTTTGCAAAATTTAAGTACTTTTAGTGTGTATAAAATATAGTATTATATGTATTTTCTATATTTTGTCCTCCTCCTACGACATGAGCCACAACTGCTTCATCTTCCTCCTCCTAGGACACGAAATTGAAATCACAAAGTAACACTCTCTTTACTGATTATGAAATCAACAAAGTTTGTTGATGAAATCAAAAGAAAAAATGATAGAATGAGTGCTATGAACCTTGAGTTTGAGAGAGACCGAAAAAGAGAAAGAGACACCGTGAAAGAGAAAGAAAAAAGTTTGTAGACAAATTAAAAATTTTGAAAAATTAAACAAATAAGTGTGAGAATAATTTTTCAGAGGATTTTTTAAGAAATCCCTTAAACTTGAGATTTAAAAAACTTCTACTATGTATACTTCTTATTGGAGGTTTTCAAACCCCAACTAGAAAACGCCCCAAAAGAATTATATATTTTTGATGCAGTGTATGTCATTCTCTCTTTTATATGCATGAATAGTAAACATGTCAAAAGAAACACATGCTTTAGTGTTAAGTTTGGTTAAAAATAAAATTATTCGGTAAAAAGTGGACCAAATTAAATTGATTCGTTTTAATTCAATTCATGGATAATCAATTTGTGGGAACCAACTTTACTCACTTGGACAAGTTAACCCTCCCCCTTCACACGTACCTTTTCTCCTATATCTCACATAAATTAGCTATATTTTATATATTAATATTTTAAACCATACAAAAATAGTTCTAATCATGAAACTTTTTAATTATCACCATAATTGTGGTCTTTTTCACTCTAGTGATGTATTCTATAGAAATTAAAATAGGGTCTTCCTATACGAACTTAATGTGTTGTGAACTGAGACACACTCATTTGGATACTGTTTGTAAAAGTAAAACATAACATTTTATAAATTAGTTTGAATAAAAGGATATTTACAATAGCATACAAAAAATTCGACAAGGAGTGCACAAACAAATATGGGTGTGATTAAGAAGAATGTTAAGCTTAGGATACACAATTTTTTTCCAGTGTATTTACTACCCAATCAACGTGAGAAATTCAAAGCCCATTTATGTCATTTTGCAGCGAATTGAGCAATTTCTTCCTCTACCTCCATTATTTCAACATGCACTACCATAAATTTTTGTATTTCAGAATGGATAATTAAAAATATCATTTTTTATATTTTAAAATAAAAAATAAAAAAGTATTTCGAATTATATACTTCAGAATACAAAATTTACATACATTCTGGATTATAATTCTAAATACAATAATTTATGAGGTACAGAAAGAAATTTATGGAGTGCAGGAAGAACCTGCCTGAACGTTGTAGAACTAATTCCACAATGGATCACAATTTTTTTTTGGGCCGTTGATCCAGAATCACGTGATTGGTGTCAAAGTGATTTTTGGGTCATTTTCACCTTTTAATTTTCATTGAATGTAATTTTATCCTTACGTAGAAAACTTATTCTTGAATACATTTTAGCGATAATATTAAGAATATATGTGAAACAAAAGACAGATATAAAAGACAGAAAGTATTTTATAGTAAAATTTTAAATAAATTAAACTAATCATTATTAAATTTCACGAAATTACAAATATTTTTATGTTTTTTTTCTCCTCCATTTAATTAATCTTTCTCAGCAGTTGCTTGAAAAATATTATCCTATTAGATTCTTTCTGCTTTGAGCATAACTTGTATAAGAGAGTAAAATCCATTTTTAATTCGAAATCTTAAAATAATAAATTTAACAATATTTTCTCTTTATATATTATTTTTCACATTTGCATCTAATGTAAAATTTCAACACATACTCAACAAATTACAAATATAAAGAAAAATAATAATAATTTGACTTGTAATTATAATAAATACTTGCCGTAATTAGCCGGTGGTGGTGAAGAAGATAGAGTGAAAACCTAAGTCATAGTGATTTTCAAATGTTTGGCAGAGTCCTATGAGAGACAAATTCAAATTATTAGCACAGCTCACAAAAAATCACTTCCTATCGTAAATTAATTTGGAATCAGACAAACACAAAGAATGTTTCTATTTTCCACTATTTCTTTGAAATCCCTCGGCTTTTCCGAAAACAACACGTATCCATTTTCTTTGTCATTTCCCCCAAAGGAAAACTATTTTTTTAATCAAAGGTTTTGGTTTGAATGTTTTTTCATCTGATTTTTAAAATCAATTTGAAAAAAAAAATCTTCAATTTTTTTATCCAAATACTATTGATAAAGATCCTATATTTGCATGGTTAAACAATTATAAAGTGTTGGATTACAACATACTACTATTAATTTTCAGTACTATTATCAAATGGTGTTTAGGTTTTGCTTTTTGGTCAAAAAAAAAACTGTTTTAAGTGTTCTATTAAGCTAGAAACAATATCTTTGAATGAAATAATTGTAAAAATTAGGGTAGTGATTAATTGAACAATATATATATATATATATATATATATATATATATATATA
>Ga0214542_1006819_pt1 | contig 20457 bp, 10 predicted proteins | sample CNSS1metaG_FD_160096 | JGI IMG/M metagenome (GOLD analysis project Ga0214542, IMG submission 160096) | Root nodule microbial communities from cowpea collected in UCLA plant growth center, Los Angeles, California, USA - CNSS1 | ecosystem: Host-associated > Plants > Roots > Nodule | place: USA...
TACGTGGATATATATATATATATATATATATATATATATATATATATATATATATATTAAAAAAATAAATAAAGTTAGAAAATAAATAAAATTAAAAAATAAATAAAAGTAAAAATTTTAAAAAAATAAACTCTAAATAAAATTTAAAAAATGTGAAATAATATAATATAAAATAAAATGATATATATATATATATATATGTAGTTTAATTTATTTAATTTTAATTTATATATAATATATAAAGAAACATAAATAAAATAAGCAATATATAAAATTAAAGTTAACATTAATAAAAACAATATATATATATATATATATATATATATATATATATTTATATATATTTTAGTTTATTATTATTATTTTTTATTTTTGGTTTTCCTAATGTTAATTTTTTGTAATTTTATATATTTTAGTACATTATTTAAAAGTAAAATTTAAAAAATTGTAGATATATGTAATGGATTTTGAAATTCGTTAGATTTGGTAATTTTTTTAAGTGAATTTTGAAATTTTGTATTACTTAAATTGGATTCGAAGTCCGGTATTTGTGCATGAGGTGCTGTGCTGATCAAAATGTTAAAGGTTATTTTTAGTATTTTGTAAAAAGAAAAGTTTGAAGTGGAGGGAGAAAACCCAATAAAGGATATGCTAGTAATCTTAATATTCCGTTTTTTTTTTCTTTTTTAAAACACTTTTAGAAAGTTACTATGAAAAATGAAAATTCAATAAAATCTCAATGGCATCTAAATCTTTAATTAAGAAAATATAGATAATTAAGTTTTTAATATAAGATAACAAATGGTTGAAAAAAGTTAGTCTAAATTTTATATTAGATAAAAGTGAAAAGAAAAGAATATTATATAAGATTGAAGGTTCATAAATCTATTTTTTAAGATTTTGGGTTAAGGATAATGTCAATAGACTCAAGTCTATGTTATTTTCATCCGGTAAATCATCTGCTCAAATGAAAATGAGAAATAGAAAGCAACGAGTTTTGTTAAATATATAAATACAAACTCTTCCATTGTTCCTCTCATATTGAGTTAATGATGCAGTTTCATATCACATTTGCATTCTACCTATATTGTGTCAGTTCCAATTTTCCTTTTTGTTGGTTTTAGAAAACACTGTTTTTCCTCCATTTTTTTCTTAATTAATCAGTTCGTTTAAAGTGGATACTATTATTGAAAAGAAATGGTTAATTTTTGAAGTACAGAAGAATTTTCCTTTTTTCTGCTGTTGATTTATATGCCTGAGCTGCAGCAAATAATTCTAATTGTCTGGTATAGGAAATGAAGGTAAAATAACAGATATCAGAAATCTGGAGCATAAGTTGCACACAGATTTGGTACTGAAAAACGGTTGAGTGGTCAAAAACTGCTATTAATGAGGAAACATAATGGTAGTTATGTGCAGTCACAATTATAAATGACTAGTATCATTATTTGGAATCGGTGTGTTATGATTTTCTTTTTCTTGCAACTTTTTTCTTATCACTTACCTACAAAGTTTTAAAATTTTACTCATTCACTGCCTCATACAGATAAAGACAGAACCTGAAAACAGTGATGCAGTGCCACCTCGGTTCTGATTAATTAATTTCACGGCACATATGCACTGCATTTTGATGACACACAGTTTCTCATAGACTGTTTCTGAGTTGTTTTGGAGCCCCCACTCTTTACTTTTCCCACTGTGAAGTCATCATCTTTGAAACCTTACAATATTTGACAGTGGAAATGCATGAACATAGTGGGGGGCATGGAAGCTTATTTGCAGGATAGGGAAGTTGATGTTTCAAAAGTCCCAAGACAAATTCATTCATTTAGCTTTGTTCAAAGTTTCACATCGAATAATAAGAAGACTGACTCAAAACATAGAAATGAGTGTAAACTTCATCTTACAAACTGATTTTGTTAAGTTAAGTTAAACTTAAAATTCACTTCTTAATAAATTCTGATCAAGAAACTTGATCAGAACCGACAAGAAGTTCGGTGCATGAATATGTTATGCTGTTCTTAGAATTGAAGATTCATTGCAAGGTAAAGAAGCAGAAAGTTGTAAGGTCATATTCATGTGGCACTACACTCAACATGTTAAAGGGAAATGAAATGAAATGAGGAAGTGCATCATGAGTAGGGTGAATAGAAGTGTGACAAATACAACAATTTTTGGAACTGTGATTCATAATTTATCAAAGTTAAGATCTTTTCTGTGACATATGCTGCAATCTGATGGTGAAGTTTCGAAGCTTATGAGCAGTGAAGAGTTTGTAGCTAATGATGGGGTGTTTTCCAACATTTTTCTTATTGTTTAACAATAATACCTTCTTGTGATGTGTCAAATCTTGTGGACATTATTGCCAATTATATACGTGGGTTAGTTAACGGTAATTAAATATTGCTTGACAGATGAAGATTTTCTGGAGATTTTATGAGGAAAAGTTGATTGTTCATATAAGTCTTTTTTTCTGGTGTGCCATTTAGATATTTTTCTTTTCATGATTAAACATATATGGATCCAAAACCTATGTTGTTGTTTTAGGATGTGTTGGGGAAGACACAATATAAAGAACAAGTATAATTAACAACATAAAACAAGGTTGGTATAAAACTAGAAAAATCCAAAAGTTTGTATGTTGAGTGGTGTCTAATATAAGTTTATTGAGAATAGATAGGATTTGATTAATGGTTTCTATTTGATTATTCAAAAGTTAAAATTCTTTTTGAACTACTTTAGGTGAAGTTAAAAGAGATAAAAGTGATTAGAGTAATTGATAGATGTATAACCTTGTGAAAATTGTCTTCTAAGACCATGACAGATAATATAAATTTGAAGACTTTATGGTTGTCACTGATAAAAGTTTGAAGATTATTTGATCTTAAAATTAAACTCATTAAATATTGTTCTAGATATGGTTGAAAAAATGTTGAAAAGTATTGTCAAAATGAAAGTTCTTGGTATCTCTCAAGAATAACTTGTTGCTGATTATGTCAAAACTGTATTAACTACAATCCTAATTACTTATAGTTCACATTAGATAATGATATTTTAACCAACATTTTTTTATCCATTTTTAACCCACTATTTCAATCACCATTAGATCATCACATCACTAAAAAAAATCAAAATAAATAATCTAATAGTGATTGAAATAGTAGATTAAAAGTTGGTCAAAAAAGATGGATTAAAGTATCATTATACGTTTACATTATCTTCCTTTGTTGTATATCTTTAATGAATGAGAGAATTAAAATGACATTTTTTTTTTATTTTTGTCATAAATAGTCTATATTCTGATTTTAAATGTTTTATTATTATTTGTGGGAGATTAGGTGTTCATCATCCAAGTTTATATGTTCAGCTATTCAACTACTCAAAACAAAATTTTATATACTTTTACCTCTTTAATTTTTCAGTGATTATGTATAGCTATATATATGTTTGTTTTTCCATATTTGAAGTTCTTTTGACTTTTAATTGCGAGAGAACCTAAAAAGAAAATCAAATTATAGTAAAATTTAATGCTTAACTTAAACTAATTGGCTACTCTATATCCTTTGTGAACTATTTTTCAGGAAAATACATGAGAGAATCAACATTAACAAATAATAAACTTATCTAAAAGATCATGATGCCAATTACAAATCTTAATCCTTATTTTGGGACTGAATGACATGTTTTTTGGGATGTATTACGAATTATTCTCAGATTATATATGAAGCTCTTCATAATAGGTTATGCATTAAATTGTGTAACACTTAGTCTTTTCTTATATAATGTTGTTTGAGGAAATACTTCACTTGTCTAATGTCAAAATTAGTTGTAGATTGAAAACATATGTGTCTGCTTTTATATATATATATATATATATATATATATATGGAGGAGAAGAGTTATCCTTGAGAATTTTTTTTAATGCATATGGGTTTAAACAATTTCATTATCAAGTTAAATTCTATTTATTCTTGTTAACAAAAAAAAAATTAGAATTTATAGAATTGATTTATAATTTGTAACTTGAAGTTTGCACAAATAGCATATCAACAATAGATCCAACAAACAACAAATTTTCTTAGAATAAATTTTTTTATTGCATGACTGTTATACCGTATAACTCTAAGTCTAACTCAATCTTACAAAATCGACTTGTAAAATGAGATTACGTGGATATATATATATATATATATATATATATATATATATATATATATATATATATATATATATATATATATATATATATATATATATATATATATATATATACACACACACACTAGGGTTAAATATGTTTATGGTCCCTCAAGTTTCAGTGAATTTTGGAATTAGTCCCTCTTCGAAACTTTATACCAATTTAGTCCTTCATATTTAAAAATGCGTGAATTTAGTCATTCTTACCAAATTTTTTTAAGTTTATTTAATATTTTATGATAATATTTGAGTTAACATTGAAGCTAAAATGTCTCAAACGGTATAAACAATTCAAATACTATCATGAAATGCGCTTCAAACGTTAGATAAACTTAAAAAAATTTGGTTAAAAAGACTAAATTCACGTATTTTTAAAGATGAAAGACTAAATTGGTCAAAAATTTTGAAGATGGACTAATTTCAAATTTCACTTAAACTTGATGGACCAAAAACATATTTAAACATATATACTACAAATTGATCTTATCTTTAATCGACATAAATCTAGATATTCACGAAAAACTATACCAAACATGCAAAAATAAAAACCTAATGTAACATGTATTTGAAGTGCAGAAAGTGAATAACAGTTGAAATCTAAAAGATGAAAAAAGTGTGTTTTGGTACCCCCATGAGTGCCCTAGATCCTGTTGAAGAAGGAAAGCATAAAATCTAAAACCATGAAAAAAAAAAAGCTGTGAAAGAAGGAATATGAGTGATGTTTCAGTACTTTCCCCTCTTGAAGGCTTTGTGGTTCTTCATTTGGACTCCAACTTCAAAGGGTCGTCTTAGAATTTTGTCATCGAATAATTCTTCACCAATTAATGACATCAAGGATTTGCTTTCTGCAAAAAAATCAATGGATAAGGTTCTTGTTGCCACTTTCTTTATCAGCAAAACGAATATCATATTACTCACAATTCTCATGAACACAAACTTTATTCGCAAAAACAAAACTATAATAAGTTCGATAATATCTATGTTTATTAACCTCTGGTTTTTGGTTGAGAATAAATAAGTTTGATTAAAAAAAATATATAGGAGGGAATGTGTGGCCCATTGCCTCCAAGTGCATTGTTCTTAAGAGTTAAGACTTCAAAATTTAAAGTCAATTTCTCACTAGATTTCCGGGATATGCCATTTATCTTTAGGTATTGAGGTGTAATAACTTTACGCCACTTGAGGAATTTTTATGCCATGCCTTGACTTTAAATTCATATATATATATATTTACAAAAAATATATATCATATAGAAGAATAATCACTACTAAAAATTCTTATATTATATGAGAATTTTCTTGTAAATTTGTTAAAAAAATTTGTAAGAAAGACTTTTTCTTGCTACTTTTTTAAGAATTTTAATTGGTAAATAATTCTTTCGTGAGTAATTATTTCCTGCAAAATTATAAAATTCGTAAGTATTTCTTACAAAATTTGTTGCGAAAAGTGTTTTATACAAAATATTTTGTAAAAAAATTGACCCAATTTCTTGTAATTTTTTTTCATAACAAGTACTTTTAAAAAAAAATTCAAAACAAAATTGATAGGAAATATGAATTTTTTTAATAGTGAATAAATCATTATTCGTTTGCATATTATCTTCTTCCTCTTAAATTTTTTTACTGCGAAGAGATTACATTCACCCCTGCAGTAAGAGTGCCTGTAACAGATAGTGAGAGTTTGGAAATGATTATTTAGAAAAAAAGAATATTGTGTTGAGAGAAAAGTATTTATTTATCTGGTTAAAAATAAGGTCTATCCAATTTAAAAAACTACTTCATGAAGTAAAGGTGATTTATATATAACACATTTCAGTTTTATAATTTGACATCACAAACATAAATTTTATAATATTAAATATTACATATAGTCCGATGATAGAAAGATAAGAAGAGATTTAATATAGCCAACAATAATGATTTTAATATATTATCTCAAAAATTTGAATTTTTTGAATTTAATATAAAAACTAGTAATTAAAGTAACGGATGTTTTATCTACTTCTACATATACTATTATATAAATAAGAGAATTCCTTATTTATATTGATTTTGAAATGGTGTGGTATATATTAAAAATTCAGGTGTGAATTTAAGTCCCACATTGATTAGAAATGAGAAAGTAGAATAGAACTCACATTATATAAAAATAAAGATTCATAAATTCATTGTCTTAAAGTTTTGGGTTAAGAATGATATCAATATCTTATATAATTGGACTCAGGTCTCATTAGTGTTGTATCTCCCTAAATAAAATTACATCTATAAAACGTAGGTAACGGTGCAAAGATCCTGATATAGGTTTTACATGTGTTGTACGTAACAAGGGTTAGTTTGTTGTGTGATAACAAAATGGCTTTGAATTGCATGAAAAATGTCTCTATCATCTCTGTGCTATTCTGCTATATTTTGAAGGTCCATTTTCTCTTCAACAACAGATATGCATTTATCTCTTCCTTCTGCTTTCACCTTTGGGACTCACCATACAACTTCTACACGTTTCCCACAAACTCTTGTCTTTAATTTCGACTTCTCATATTCCTTCTTCACAATCATTCTGGATCCCATCACACTTTCCAACTAAACCCCTTCTTCTCTTTCATGCTCATTCATCTCATGTTAATTTCCTATTTAAGTTCATTTCACACTCTCTTTTCTTTCAACAATTTTATGTAAAATTAAATTACACTTTTAGTTGGTGTCATCAAATCTTATACCATCAAAAAACAATCAAATCCAAAGTTACTTTTTCTTTTATTATATTCCCATTTTAAATTTGGTGAAATAGTATTATTAGAATTAAAGTTTAAAATACTTTTGATTTTTTTCGCGTTTAATTTGGTCTTTAAGGTGTTAAATTATGTTCAATTTCATCATTTTTCGTTAACGTCATTTAAATTAATAACGTGACACTTTTCACATGACGTTAAATCACATTTGACTCATTGTGTTTTGTTCAAATAAGTCCATATTTTAATTAAATTTGTTCAACTTAATCTCATTCTCCATTTCATGACCATTCACCACTGTCACCACCACCACCACCAAATGTTTATGATGTTCAAATGTTGGTTTAGATGTCAAAGCAAGAAAGAGGTTGAACCAATAATCTCTTCTAGAACTGCTATTATTCAAGTGATAATATTGATGAGTTTTTTTGAGGCAGCATCACCAAAAAGATACAACATCATAAGACATAATTTCAACCCACACATAAGGGATTAAAACCATCTCTAACCCAAACCTTAAGGCAAGTCTTCTTCTTTATAAAGTGCTCAACTTTCTCATTACTCACACCTTAATTCTCAACAATCTTTTCCTTAAGGGTGAATCCTTCTAAATTGATACACTCTCCTTCGAACGAAAGCATTTTCAACTACGAATACCGCAATGGTGACCTTTTTATTTGACTGAAACCCATGATAGAAGACTTTTGATACAAGGAATCCCTACATCTAAGATTCTCCATCCTTATTATATATGTCTAAGTTAGTCACTAAGACACCTAACTCTAATAACACTAATGGATTTTTCGAGGGAAGATCATTAAGGAGTACAATATCAATAGGACATGAGCCTAGTTCACACATAAGAAATTGATATCATTTCCAACCTAAAACATTAGGACAATATGTAGATGAGTTTTCTTCCTTATAAGTTGCTCATGCTTTCTCATCTCTACCTATTGTGACATAGACTAATCACTTAGGTTTTCAATAGGTATCAAATGATGAGAAATCGAGAAAGACTATTGTATCAGATTTTGTAAAGAAACCACCTAACATAGAAAGTGATGCTTTTGATGGACCAGATGTTAATCTTTAATAAGATAAATTATACAAATTTAATAGGAGATGTAGTTTATAATTTATGTTTGTGAGTTATGAATAAGTTGTAATTTGTTGTTATCACGACTCTTTGGATTGAAAATGAATAATTAAATTGTTATCAAAAGTGAGAATGTATGGTGATATTAATACATGTGTTTGAAAAATTAGCTCATCTCATGTGTGTTGTATTAATGTTATAATCATACATGATACCCAAGAAACTAATGAAACTAATGTTGCAAACGGAAAAAGATTTTACATATAGGAATAGAAGTATAATTTTTTTATATTTTTAATTTTTTTTAATTCTATATACTTTTAGATCATAAAGTTCATTCTTGATATATAACTACAAAAAATTCTCATATTATATGAATTTTTTTTTACAAATTTGTTAAAAAAATTTGTAAGAAAAGACTTTTTCCTGTTATTTTTTCTAAAAATTTTAATGGATAGGTAATTCCTTCGTGGATAATTATTTTTTACAAAATTATAAAATTCGCAAGTATTTCTTATAAAATTTATTGCGAAAAGTATTTTATACAAAATATTTTGCAAAAAATTGGCAGCAATTTTCTGCAAATTTTTTTCATAACAAAATTTATAAATATTTTTCTACAAAAAAAATTAAAAACAAAATTAACAGGAAATATGAATTTTTTTAATAGTGTATATTGTAATATAACTTCTTATATTTATATTTACATAACTAATATTATAATATAATTACTTTTTAGGAGGTTACAAATAATATAGTATCCTTTCTCTTATTACAATTACGATGGTAATTAAAAATTTAAACCTTGATTAAAAATATTAAAAAGTGGAATTACTTTCAAGTAATATGAGATATTTATTTAAATTATATATACTTTGACTTTTTCAAAACTTTTATTTCAATTTTTTGGTTGATCCAAAATTTTCAATCAAGATCTACAAACACTTCTTTCAACGCTGAAAGATTATTAAAAGAAATGTGATCTATTTATTTTTTGCACATGATTATAATTGAAGTAATATTATTTACATACATACATACATTTTTGATTGGAAAATGATTCCATCTATAGCATTCACAAGGTGGTGTTCTTGATTGGCCTTATTGAAGCAATTTCAAAATCAAGTTTTTGCATCAATCAATCACTGTAATGGCTCCCGGACCCCCACTGTGTGTAAAATCAGTCACTGATTCTTTGTATTCAATTTTTCTCATAACAAAATTGGGAAATAATTTTATTTATTTATTTTTTTCTATGACTTGCCAGAATTGCAGGCCTTGAGTTTTTGAGTGACAAAGCTTGCCGGAGAAGGTTAACCACACAACCTCGTCATTGTACAAGGTTACACGATTCTATGAGAGCAATGCTTGGATTTGTACTCTTCTTTTTCTTACCTTACACTTGTACCTTAATATACACCTGAGAAAATGAGTCTTCTAACTGCATTCTCATATCTTAATTCATTGTCCAATTCAGTCTAAAGAATGGGGAACCATGCACTCACAAGCTTTGTCATTTAGAGACTTGTTTCTTTCACTTCATTTTTTTCTATGCATTTGTGATGGGTGTGTAAAAAATTTCACTCCGAAAACATAACATCGTCAAATATTTAATTTGTTTAAGAGATTGACATCGTCATTCGTTTAGGATGTGAGTTGTAAATAAATGAACAATGGATGCGTTATAGTGTTAATATTTGTTAGGATGGTAAAAATAATATTTCTTATAAAGTTTTACGTGAATCGCCTAGTATAAGTTAGAGAGTGGATATTAGTGGTTGTATAATGCACTCTAATTTCATAATATCTTTTGTTTCAGTTAAAAGACAATTTAAAACTTGAATTTGAATTTGAATTTTCTTATACTAAAATTTTGGAAGATGTGAATGAGGTCAAAAAACATGTAAAAATATTCTATGTGCTGTACAAATTTTTACATTGATTATTTTTAGACAATATTTGAATTTTTTTATTCAGTTTTAGAATTTTCACGTTATATTCTTAATAAAAGTGATACATTTTTTCAGTAATATTTTCAGTTTGGGTGTGTTTTAATTGACAGTAATAATCCCATATTTTCTTCTAATGATTTTATACAACATTTTTTATATATTGCTTTAACTTTTTTATTTTTAATGAATATAGAACTTATACTTGTAATTGAATTTACAAACATTTAAAACAATTAGTTAGAAAATGAACTATAACATATTAATGTCAAAATCTAAACATGACCTATGTTTATCAGTGTGTTTTGGCCATTTTGTTCATTTAGTTATGAAAGAAAGTGCAAGTATTATAAGGCTTGAGTATATTTTAGATAGTAATTTTTAATTTTGGTCTTTGTATTTTGTTATTATTTTAACTTTGATCTTTGTAATTTTTGTTAGCTACATATTGTAAAAACCATAAATTAAGAGGCAGAAAACAAAAAATTTATGAGTAGGAATGTTAGACATGTCTAAATTTTAAGAAATCCTTGAAATATTTGTTTTGTTAAAAAGAAAATATATAATTAAATATATTTTAATCTATAATATAAGGACAGTATAAAAATTAAAAACGGTAGGTATTCAGAAATCTTTGATGTGAAAATTGCATGTGATTTGACAGTTCAGTAGAAAGTTTATTGTGCAATAGGATATTTGGGACCCAAACTGAAGTTTATACAGTTACATGCGGTAACCATTTTGTCTGCAGGCACAAAAACAACTGTTCTCACTCTGTGTACTCCTCGATGCAAGAAAAAAAATAAAAATTGTTACTTTTTTCATTTTTGTTTTCTTTTCATAGATGAAACCTTGACAAATTTAATCATGGAGAAGCTTAACACCATTATTCAAACTTCTTTCAAGCTTTACTGTGTAGTGCCTTCATCAAACAATTCTGCAAAAACATTTATCAGAACACAGACAAAGTACAACAAAACATTATGTTAAAGCTAATGAAAAAAAAAGTAAATATTTTTTTTCCTTAACTTTTTATAAATTTTAAAATTAATTCATTTTAAAATTTTAGACTAATTTTACTTTTTTAAAATACGCGGTTTTTGTCATTTTAATCAAATTTTGTTAAATTTATTTGACATTTCAAGTATATTTCAAGATTTATTTGATAATCCTGAGATGCGTATGAAACATCAAATAAACCTAATAAAATTTTAGTAAATTTTGAAATTAGTCCATTTATGAAATTTTGGACCAATTTAGTCTTTCATCTTTTAAAATACGTGGATTTAGTCATTTTAATCAAATTTTATTAAATTTATTTGACATTTCAAGCACATTTCAAGATTTATTTAATAATTCTAAAATACTAAAATACGTATGAAATATCAAATAAATTTAATAAAATTTTATTGAAAAAACTAAATTTATGAAAAATAAAAAATTAAATTAATTTAAAATTTTAAAATAGACTAATTTCAAAATTTACTAAAATTTAAAAAATAAAAAATATATTAAAAAAAATTTAATTTTATATTTTTACCATATTGTTTTATACCATACAATTTTACCAGAAAAAGAAAAAGTGAAAGTGGACTATGATTGTGTCTCTCCCTCAAGTACTGAAGAGTGAAGAGCTAGCAGCAGCTGGAAATTGTGAAGCAATTATGTACTGACATGAGAATTATGACGTTGTATGTGCATGTGAACAGTGAGTTCCAATCATGATTCTGTTCTTATCCCCATGCATGGCTTCATCTTCTGTCAACTTCACTGTACCAAATTTCAATCAAACTTTCAGAATTACATATAATAAATTATAACAAAAATAAATAATAACATCCCACACACACATAATGCCCATTTTATTATACAAAGAGTCTTGTGCAGTCTTGCAGTTTCCTCCATTGACACATCACTTTCACTCTCTTAAACTGCATAGAGAATGCAGACAATAAAATTTTGTTATATATTCATGCTATATTTTTTTCTTAATGTTTGGATAACAAGGATCATGATGCTTCTAAATCTCTGCATAACAAACAAACAAACATCATGGTTTTGTCAAAAAAACCTTAACATTGTAGCAGATCATGTAAATGAATGTTACTGATTATGTGTTTCCATTTCCTGTATTTCCTGTTCATATCTGTGCATTGTTCCAAATAATTTTAAATTTGAATTTGAAGTATTTAAGATAATTATACGTGAATTGTTCCAAATAATTTTGGAAAAGTATATATATATTTATATTTGAAGTAAAAAGTGGTGATGGTGGTGGGGTCAGCAATTAGTGAAGAAGTGAGAGGAACATGGATGATATAACAGCGAGAATATAGCATCTTGCCACAGAACCAACATTTTCGGCTCACTATGATGCTCAAGACACTTCTGTCCTTTTTTTTTTATGCAGATGATGTTACTGTTGACTAATTACCACTTTAAGAAAAAATAAAAAATAAATAAATGATTTAACTCGGTCAGCATGTATTTATATCTTATATATACGTGTGTGTCAAATATCATTGCATCTGCATGCGTGAAGGTGATGTCTATCTGTATTTATTGTATCGGTGAAATTAATTATTTTCATTTTTTCTGAATTTATGTTTTACTAAAAAGTAAAGTTACATATTTTTTATAGTTTTTTCAGTTTTTATATACAATAGAAAACCATTAAAACAGACAGACAATATTTCATAGATATAGAGTGTTCGAGCGATTCTATCATTAAATTTGAAATTGTTACCGTATATGATTTAAACCTCGATATATTTTAGATATTAAATTTTGAGAATGAATAAATATAATTTTTTAATTTAAATATGTTAAAAATATGTGTCAAATTAGTATTTGAATTATTAATATTATTTGATATGTTCCTGATTTAATATTAACTTGAAATTTTGAAATTTCATATTAATCAGCAATAAGACTAATTTAAAATGTAAATATGATATAAATTTTATCTTATAAATCGATTATTTTGTACTTAAAGTATATTTTTTACATAAAAAACCATTTTATTAAATTAAAAAATATTAAAATAATATTAAAATAAAGAAATGAAGTTTAAGTTTGAAAATATATTAAAAATATAATAATATACATACTATAAAGATTTATTTAATACTTTTTTTTAGTTTATGACATTGATTCACTGATCTTTCTTGCTATGATGAATGTTTATACTATATTTTTACTAACAGACAGAAGTGATAGGATCTATGTTTATTTTTCTTGTACGTTTTTTCTTTGAATGTTTGGGGAATGGTGTGGAACGTGCAATGACTTGGTTTTATTTACTAGATGAAAACCCCAAGGTCTAAGAACACATTAATTCTTCTTCTTGGCATTGGAAACATTAAATAATAGGTCAAAAAACATTTTTTAGTCTTCTCTCACTTTTTCTGCAAAGAATATTTAAGTTCCTCTAAGTATATTTTAATACATTAAGTTGCACGAGTGCCCTCGAAAAATGGAGCATGAATTTTGAATTGAACAGAATTTTGAATTTAAGAGAATTTTATGAATGAATAATATAGGTTATGTTCAAGTGATTACAGAAACCTAGGAATTTGTATATTTGTATTCCTATGAGAAGATTTAAATGACGGTTATATTATTTGTGAGTCAAATAAAATATTTTTCAAACAATCCACCATTTGTCCTTAAATGACGATTACGAAATGAAATTTGGAACAATTGTGATATGAAATGAGATTTGGAGGCAAACTCAAAATCATTTAATTTTGGGTTAAGCCGAAAACAGTGGAGGTAAACATTTAAAATAATTTAGTTATCGAAATATATTTTGGTCCTTACCAAAATATTAAAATTTGTGTAAGTGAAAAGTTGATTCATATTTAGTTACAGAAACACATTCGGTTGTTATTTAGCCACCGCAACAACATTGGTCGCTAATAAATTACTTAATTTGATGACTATTTGGATAGTTAAGACAAATAATTTATTTCATTTTTTACGGTCACTGATTTAGTAACTGAATGTTTGTCATTAATATTTTTGATTACTATTTTAATCACTGCTAATATCAACAATAAGTCATTTGGTTGTTGTTTCGGTAATTAATTTAAGACCGATGTAAATAGGTAGTTATTTCAGTTACAATTTGTGATTACTTTTTTTCGGTGGTTAAATAATTTTTTTCTAGTAATGTTTGTGAGGTGAATAAAATATTTTGCAAACAATTCACCATTTGTCCAATAATTATATTAATATAACAAAGTTAACTTTGACATTATTTTGATTCAATAATAATGTCTCACCATGATAAGAGGGTGGAAAAAAAATAAAAGTAATGATTCAAAGAATATGAAGACAAGAAAGAAAAAAATCAACTGTTTAAGATATATAAAGACAAAAGCTATCGACAGTGAGGATTAAAGAGATACAGAAACTATCGACAAAGTTATTAACAATGGTTTTAGATAAAATTTGTATAATTAATATTTTTTTTTACTATGTAATAAGGTTGTGTAAATTCACAAATTTTAGTTCTGGGAAGCTTACAAAATTCACTATTTTCAATTTCTTTATTAATTTTATATATTTATATATTATATACACTTTAATTGTTTTTCTTTATATTTTTCAAATGTTGTCATGTATCTCCTTCTTTCACTTTATTTGTAATTTGTTTGATTATTCTTAAATTATATAATTTTATGTGAAACTTATCTTAAAATTGAATTTAATAGTATATATGTGGAAAAAATCTACCAAAAAGGATAAAAGATCTCTAGAAGAAGAATTATATCTTCCCTTAAATGCACATTGTAAGATTATGTTTATAGACAAACACAAAATTCATGGTCAATAAGTATACATAAATCGAGGGCCATTAATTTTATTTTAAATTAAACAAAAGTTAAATATGTATCCTATAGAAATTGGTGTTGAATAACTTCTCGAAATAAACTTAAATTCAATTCACTATATCTACAGAGTTTCAATGCCATAACTTTTCATCGAAAACAAAATTAGATGAAAATTCAAATGAACTTGGTGGTGTTTTTTTTTTTTTCCTTTTCAGTCAAAAGGAATGAAAACATAAATATTAAAATTTTAATTATTTAGCTATTTATTTGTAAAGGTAATATCAATGATATTAATTATTTAGATATTTAATAATAAATGAACAACTTATAAATAATTGAGTGGTTTGAATATGACTAAAAAATTTTAGAAGTGGCTAAGTGTTTTATATGTAGAAAAACTTTAGTGTTAGCTTTCTACATAAAATACTATATATAGTAAAGAGTTGTACCACAAATATTTACGACAAATGCTAGTATATAAGCATGAAAATTTTCTTACTTATGGGTAAGGAAAAATATTTTTAAATAAACTCTAGAAGGCCGAAACTGGAAATGCGCCAAAAAAATACTATTTAGTGTTCTTCATCATCAACTTTTTTTTATTTCTTGTACAAAATTGTGATATTATTCAACAACATTTGTAATATTTAAAAATATTAAATAATAAATCTATATAATTAAAAGTAGTAAATAATTAGAATAATAAAAAAAAGATTAAAATTGTAACAAAAATTTAATAGTGTTGTTACCGGTGGATTATGGGTCAATCCACTTTCACTCTAACTCGAACTCATTTAACCTGTGGGTTAAATAAGTCAGGTTAACTCATTTTTTAAAATATAAATATTTTTCGATCTAATCCAATTCGAACTTGTAATGAGCTCGGTTGACTTATGAATTGGACCCATTTTTACATTTCTATATAAAATCTTCAAAACTAACTCAAATAACAAAATTCAAAAAATAATTTTATTTGAATACTTACTCGTCAATTATAATACTTTTATTGAAAACATGTTTATATAATCTTATGATTCTAATTTTCTTCAACTAAATGAAAAAAGAAATTAGGAATTTGAAAACCATTATTTTTTATTAGGGATTATTTTGTTAGGCCATACCACACTGAGAAAGCACGATTTCTTAAAGTTATGAATCTTGACATCATAATTTTTAAAAATAGTAAACTATATTAGTTATTGTTGATATATATATATATATATATATATATATATATATATATATATATATATATATATATATATATATAATTTTAGTCTTTTAAGTTTTATAAAATTTGATGTTTTATTTAGTCTTCGTTTTACCTTTACAATAGTTACACCTTCAAATCACTTTCCGAGATGATTCACTATTTATTGTTTAATTCTAATTAGTCATTATTTAATTCTTATATTGTTCTTTTCTAATACGTAGGGAAATTTAAATCATGTAGACAGAGTAAGAATGGTGTGTCATAGTTTTGTGTGTTATCGACACTGATAAATAAATTAATATACGTAAATTTATGTATGACGGTATACTAATAGACATAAATTTATATCTATTAGATGTAATTTTACGTATGATATATAGTGTCAGATAGAAATTTTTATGTATAATTTTTATTTTTTAAATTTTACGTCTGGTTAAAGTTTACTATATGTAACTTTATGTTTATTTTCTTGGGTCAGAAATAAATTCACGTTCCACTTTAAATCAGACGTAAATTTATGACTACCGTTACTACGTCTACCTTGAATCAAACAAGAAAAAACAAAACACACTATACATAAAAGATTTCTTTTTATTAGTGATAAGTTGTTTATAATAATAATAATATAAATTGATAATGGCATAATATTTTTACTGAAACACTAAAAAAAGAACCATAAATGTTGAATTTTTTAGAAGTAGACATAAATGGAATTGCAGAAAAAAAGGGTATTAAAATTGAGTTGGACAGCCATGTGTTTTTGCAGAATACCTGAAAACACGGGGCATACGCAAAAATTAATTCACTTCAATTATTTTAAAGGCATTAATGGACACTTTTGGTATAATTTTCAGTACGTGAAAATGGGTAAAAATAACTTTTCATCAAACTCTTTAATCATATTTTCATTCATTATGCGAAAAAATTGTGTCCAACAAAGTTTCTATGCAAATTTAATGACTAAGGCATACAAGAAATACATTCGATCATTCTTATTTTTTATAATTGTTTTACCATTATCTAATTGTTATTTGATATATTTATATAATTATAATGTATTTATTAATATTTAATTGAAACAATGTTTAATATTTTGATATTAAATATTAAATATTTAATATTTAATAATATCATGATTTTTTTATTAAAAAATATTCAATTAATATTTAAAATAGTAAAATAACGGGTAGGAATATACCTAGTTTCCCAATAGAAATGGAAAAAAAAAACAATTTTGTAAATGTTAAATATGAATATATGGATATAAATATTAACAATATTTTTTATTTCAATTAACTATTTGACATCTCTAATATATGCACCAATAGTAAAAATCATTTACTAACATTTGACATATATATAAATATATATGCCTTAATTTTTATTCTAAAATAAATGAATTAAAACTAATAGATCAAAATTATTAAAGTAAAATATCACAATGAGTCTTTAGTATCGGGATTTGTGTGGATGTGCTATGTACGAAACGTAGTAATTGAAAACAAAACTTCTTTCAAATTGAAAACCGCTAATATTTTTTAATTCGTAATTTTATTCTCTTAGGAGAATACGAATATGATATTTTGAATATATTCTCCACTCTTATATTAATTTTAAATCCTATTCAATTCCCTATTAGCCATACACATTAATTATAATTAATCAAATTTTCTGGTAATTAATACATATAAAAAAATTAATAGTTATTTCATATTTTGATGTGTTCACAAATATCAAATGATCGAGGTTAAATAGAGGAAATAAATATTAATATGTTTTTATTTACATAAATATTCATTAAGTATAAAATATAATTAGTTAAAAAATATTATTCACTAGAAATAAAAATGTTGAGTAATATATAAAATGGTTAAATATATTTTTGCTCCCTTAATTTTCAGTAAATTTTGAAATTAGTATATTTCGAAAATTTGGACCAATTTAGTCCTTCATTTTTCGAAATACGTGGATTTAGTCATTTTAATCAAATTTTGTTAAGTTTATTTTATATTTCAAACGCGTTTCATAATAGTATTTGACTTAACATTAAAGCAAAAATGTGTCAAACCGTATAAACAACTCAAATACAATTCTGAAATGCTTATGAAACATCCAATAAACCTAACAAAATTGGATTAAAAGAATTAAATTTACGTATTTCGAAAAATGAATGACTAAATTGATCTAATATTTCGAAATAAACAAATTTCAAAATTCACTGAAAATTAAGGAATCAAAAATATATTTAACCATATATAAAAAGAAAACAACTTACAATATTGTATCGAATTTCTTCTTCAATAATAAGAAAAATCCGAAGAAAGAAGTGATGAACTTGTGTCCATTTTTTTGAAGTTAAATAAATGTGATTATTAGTGTTTGTGGGGCAAGTTAATATAGTCCATAAAATATGCTCCCCAGTGATGAATTTTTGTTTGTATCACTATCACATTATTCTACTATGAGTGAAGCCACATATTGGGTTTCATTTTCAAGTTCACACTTTTGTCCTCCACGCCCTTCAACAGTTCCTATTTGCCGACTACCCCTCCCAAATCTTCTGTATCACAATCCTCCACTTTTTCAGATCCTGTATCTTTGCAACTACAAGTTAACCACTTGTTACCCATCAAGAGAAAGACAAGGGAGAAAAAAAGAAAAAAAAAAAGGAAAAGAAAGAAAGAAATTTCAGAAAACTGAAAAAAATAAACACCAAAGAAACATAACTTATGTTGTATAAAAGATTAGTATCAGATATAATATAAAATCTTAAAGTAATAAATTTATGAATTTTTATCATTATTGAACTTTATTATTTAAACGATGCTTTCAAGTCTTTTTTTCTTCAAAAGAGTATTGATTCATATTCCTTCACGTTCATAGTCATGTGCGTGTGAGATACAATTAGAAGAAATCATAAGTAAATAGTTTCTACTTTTATAAATTAAAGAATGTAATATGTAGATTTTAATTATTATTTTAGATATTTTAGGTTTTATTTAATAAAATTGAAAAAGATAAATATTTGGTTTACATATTTAATATTTTGCAAATAAGTGAAAATATCAAATAAATTAAGAAAAATATCAACATAATTTTATTATCAAAGTTATCAGCAAGATAAAATATTTATAAAGTTGGTTACTCAATACAAGATCAAGTACAAAGTTGTAGGTCTTGTCCAATTCGAAAAATTTATAAATAAATGACTTGACAGATGTTTTGGGAGAGAGAGAGAGAAATAATTTTTTTGGGGAGAAGAACACTTGACCTAGAAGGAGAAAAGGTAGAAACCCATTATTCTGAATGCAAAAGGCATTTATTTTTATTAAACTTTTGTACATTTGTCAATTTCATAATTCATCTTTATTAAACTTTGATATATATTAGTTCTCAAACTTTAGAAATGAATAAATATAATTTTTTTAGTCCAATATTATTTTTTATATATGTTAAACAATGTTCCAAACTGACATTTGAGGTAGTATGTATCAAACGGTGCTAAAACACTAACTTGAAATGTTGTTTAATACATCAAAACAGTTTAATGTAGTTTGGATTATAATAATTACATCTATTTATTTTTAAAGTTTAGAAACTAAAATATATTAAAGTTTGAAACAACGAGGAATTCTAATTTTATATTAAAGTTTAAAGAGTAAAAACATTTTAGTCCTAAATTAAAATAAGGTAATTTCTTAAAAATATAGGTTACTTAATGGATTTGTCATGATTGATACGAAATTATTTTAGACAGAAAAAATTTTCTAACATAACTATTAACTATTATGAATAGAACTTTAGAACATATGTAACCTTTTTTTGGAGTTTAACCTCTTTTTTTTTCATTGAGTTTGACTTTGGAGGTTTTTACTTCTTTATTTCGATCATACATGCTTTTAACAATCACAAACAATTGTTGTTTTTGATTTACAAAATAGATGGAAATGCTGATAATTAAAAATATACGTTTTATGTATACACATATGTGTATTGTACCCTAAATCCTAAAATAGAAAAATAATCGTGTCTGATAAAATAGTTAACTTTAATATTGATTAGATTTTTTTTTCCAAAGTAGATTCCATTTCCTGAAATTTAAATCATTCTAACTTATTATTGTTATGCTTTCTGATTAGGTAGGCTATGGATTAAATCCATCATATAGTATTTTGTTTTCCTTTTTCTTATTTATCTTATGGTTTTAAGTTCCATGTTTAAGAATTAAATTTTTTATAAAATATAATTTTGAGTCTAAATTCTGTAAATCAAGATCAGGTCAAATTCCATTCTCTATCAAATAAATGGACTTAAGATCGTTTATTTTCAATTCAATTTTTGATTTATACATACATATATATATATATATATATATATATATATATATATATATATATATATATATATATATATATGTGTTAATATTTATTTT
>Ga0214542_1006820_pt1 | contig 20454 bp, 28 predicted proteins | sample CNSS1metaG_FD_160096 | JGI IMG/M metagenome (GOLD analysis project Ga0214542, IMG submission 160096) | Root nodule microbial communities from cowpea collected in UCLA plant growth center, Los Angeles, California, USA - CNSS1 | ecosystem: Host-associated > Plants > Roots > Nodule | place: USA...
CGATTCCCACTGGCAACAACCCACCCAGTATGAATGGACGGAGAAGGGTGAGGGGTTGGGGTGCATTGGGCTGTAGTAACCTGACAGCCTCTGGGGCCCGAGGAGGGGTGCGCCAGGGATGTTACAGCTAACACGAGGAGAAGGAATGGAAATGGTGTTGATAACATCGTGGAGGTTATTCATCGGATGGTGGATGCAATGCAGTCGCCTGTAGCAGCGAAACCCAGAGCAGTGATTGTGCCAGTCAGGGTGCCAACTATGGAAGACTTCCTACGACACAAGCTAGCAGAGTTCATTGGCAAAGCCTCTCCGGATGAAGCTAGACAGGATAGGGAGGCTGAATTCCTCACACTGCAACAAGGGGACATGACGATGCAGGAATATGTGAACAAATTTGAACACCTGGCGAGATATTAATCGCAAGAAATTACCGAGGAATTGAGGTGTCTAAAGTTTGAGCGAGGACTCAAAAATGAGCTGAAGAAGGTGGTAACGCCTTTGAGGGAGAGAAGATTCCTGGTCTTGGTGGACCAGGCCAAGAGTGTTAAGCACCTAGAGAAGGGCCCTGGTCCCGTTGTTCGACGTCGGAGGAATGTCACAGACGCTACCCGTTTAGTTTGTGTTGGAGAGACATGACTTGGACTGTGAGTTGCTGGTTTCAACTCCATCTTCAGGTCAGGTGGCTACCAGTTCAGTTTGTATTGGGTGTATGATCGAAGTGGCAGGTTGCAGATTCAAAGTGAACCTGGTGTGCTTGCCTTTAGAGGGATTGGACGTTATACTGGGTATGGACTGGCTGTCTAAACACCACATCATGATCGACTGTGGACGGCGCAGTTTGGTATTCCCAAAACATACAGGGCTAAAGTTGATCTCCACGTAGGAGGTATTGAAGGAACTGTAAGGAGGGGCCACATGCTTTATCGTGGTGGCTGAGCCAGAGAAGAAAAGTGCTTCAGAGATGATCCAATCCATACTGGTGGCCAGTGATTATGCAGATGTTTTTCCGGTTGAAGTGTCAGGATTACTGTCGAGTCGAGACATCGACTTCACCATTGATCTAATTCCTGGTGCGGGTCTAGTGTCGATGGCTCCATACAGAATGGTACCTGTAGAGCTGGCAGAACTCAAGAAGCAAATGACGAGTTATTAAAAAAGTAGTTTATTCGACCAAGCGCATCATTGTGGGGAGCTCTAGTCTTATTGGTGAAGAAGAAGAATGGGAGTTCACGGCTTTGTGTAGATTATAGGCAGCTGAATAAACTGACAATTAAAAACAAATATCTGCTACCAAGGATCGATGACTTGTTAGACCAGTTGAAGGGAGCAAGGGTGTTCTCCAAAATAGATTTGAGGTCGGGATATCACCAGATTCTGGTTAAACCGGAATATGTGCAGAAGACGACATTTTGGTCCAGATATGGTCATTATGAATATGTGGTGATGCCATTTAGAGTGATGAATGCACCAGCGGTATTCAAGGATTACATGAATAGGATTTTCCGACCCTAGTATTGGAGGAATTCAGAGAACACTAGTTGTATGGCAAGCTGTCCAAGTGCGAGTTTTGGCTTGAAGAAGTCCAATTTCTCGGACATGTCATCTCAGCCAAGGGTATTGTAGTGGACCCGGCTAAGATTGAAACAATACTTAAGTGGGAAAGGCCTAAGACAATAACAAAGGTGAGAAGTTTCTTGGGCTTGGCAGGTTATTATAGGAGGTTTGTAGAGGGGTTCTCAAAGAAGGTGAATCCATTGACACAACTCACAAGGAAGGATCAGCCATTCTCTTGGACTGAAAAGTGTGAAGAATGTTTTGAGGAGATGAAAAGGTGTTTGACTACCGCCCTAGTGTTGGTAATTCCTGATACTGAAAAAAAGTTTGAAGTGTACTGTGATGCCTCATATCAAGGTTTCGTGTGTGTATTGATGCAAGAGAGGAGACCGGTAGCATATGCTTCTCGTCAGCTAAAGGTGCATGAGAAAAATTATCCGACTCATGACTTGAAGCTAGCACCTATTGTGTTTTCTCTTAAGTCTTGGAGGCACTACCTGTACGGCTCTCAATTTTAAGTTTTCAGTGATCACAAAAGTCTGAAATACTTGTTTTGATTAGAAGAAGATGAATATGAGATAGCGTAGGTGGATGGAGTATCTGAAGGACTACGACTTCTAATTGCTCTATCATCCAGGCAAGGCAAATGTTGTAGCCGACGCCTTGAGTCGAAAGAAGATGCACATGTCTTGTATGATGATAAAGGAGTTGGAGTTAATTGAAAAACTCTGCGATATGAATCTGGGAATGCACTTTGGGCAAGACTTCATACAATGCAGCTTGTTGAAAGTCACCAATGAGTTTTTGAATGAAATTCGTGTGGCTCAAGGATAGGATATGGAATTACAACAGTTTATAGGATGGTTGGGTACAGATAAGGGGAAGTACTATCATATGGGATCAGACAATATTCTACGCTTTAAAGGTAGAGTGTGCATGCTTGGAGGACCTCTATTCAGGAGGTAGATTTTGAAGGAAGGTCATCAGATTCGTCTTAGCATACATCCAAGTATGACTAAGATGTATAAGGATTTGAAGGAGTCCTTTTGGCGGAATGGGATGAAGACGAATGTTGCACACTTTGTTGCTTAATGTTTGGTATGTCAAAGGCCAGGAGGTACACTACAACCACTGGACGTACCTCAGTGGAAGTGGGACAATATCTCTATGGATTTCGTGACGCATCTACCAAGGTCGATAAAGGGCTATGATATAGTCTGGGTAATAGTAGACAGACTGACAAAGTGTGCACATTTCTTGCCTATGAATCAGAAGTGGTCGATGGACAAGCTAGCCGAATTGTATGTGCGAGAAGTGGTGAGATTACATGGAGTACCCGAGAGCATAGTGTCAGACCGGGATCCTAGATTCACATCACAGTTTTGGCAATCTTTGCAAGCTGCATTGGGTACACAGTTGAGAATGAGTTCAGCTTATCACCCTTAAACGGATGGTCAGTCTGAACGGACTATTCAATCCCTAGAAGATTTATTGAGGACATGTGTGCTAGACCACTTGGGAAATTGGAATGATGTATTACCCCTGGTGGAGTTCACCTACAATAATAGTTACCACTCTAGTATTGGCATGGAGCCCTATGAAGCACTGTATGGGAGAAGGTGTAGAACTCCATTGTGTTATTATCAAGATGGTGAAGCTTTTGTACTTGGGCCTGAGTTTCTACAACAAACGACTAGTCAAGTCAAATTAATCCAAGATCGGATGCGAGCCACTCAGAGTAAACAAATGTCTTATGCTGATAAGAGGAGACGACCACTGGAGTTTGACGAAGGAGATCATGTATTCCTCTAGGTTACTCCAACCATGGGTATTGGAAGAGTTTTTAAATCAAGAAATTTGACTCCGAGATTTATAGGACCTTATTAGATTACTCGGAGGATTGGAATAGCGGCATATGAGATTGCTTTACCACTTCACCTAGCCAACTTGCATAATGTGTTCCATGTCTCACAATTGAGGACATACATTTCAAGTCCAGAGCATGTATTAGAAGCAGATGAGGTGCAAGTGCGAGAGGATCTGACCATGTCGGTCGGACCGGTTCGTATATTGGATTCTCAAGTCAAGCAACTAAGGGGCAAGGAGATAAGGACGGTGAAGGTGCTTTTGGATGAGACGACATAGGAGATGACGTGGGAGATGGAGGATCTCTCATGAGGAGGTCTTATCCTCACTTGTTTCCTGGTAAGTTTTATTTTCGAGGACGAAAATTCTTTTGAGGTGGGGGGAATGTAAGACCCGAGGAAATTAATTAATTAATAAATGCGGGTGGTGGAAACTTTGAAGTCATTAAATGTTAATTTTTATGACGTGGAAAAGTACTAGCTCAAATGGTTGAGAATACTTGGTTGGGTAAGAGGACTTGGGTTCGAGTCCTATGTATGCCATTTATGTGTTGTTTGATTTATTATTATTTTGATAATATTGTTGTGCCTATTGAGTGATAGTATAATCCCAGGATTCTGATAATTATCACAAAATATGAGTTGGTTGAATGGTTGTGTAATGAATTGGCATTGGTATGGTCACGAGTTCAAACCTCTATACACATGAATTAAATCTTTTTTTTTTTGGTAAAATCAGCTTTGGCTTGTATATGAAGGGGTGAAGAAAACCCTAGCAGAAGATTTTAGGGGAAAAAAAGGGGTTTTGGCAGTGCTATTAATTGGCTTTTGACAGGAGAACGAAATTAGAGAGGGAGTGGGGAGTTTTGGGTGCACAAGAGGCTGAATTGGGAGAAGGCTTGAGGCAAAGCACTAGTGAGCAAAAAAGGGACACTCTTCTCTTCCCAAATTTTAATCAAGGATTCCATGTTAAGGGAAGCTGACCTTTTGTGTATAATTCCAATGTGTGGTGATATTCGTTTTGCTCTTCTCAATTGATTGTTGTGTATTGTGAATTTTGTGATATCTATGATGAGACCGAGAGCTGGTTTAATTGATGTTGTTGGCAAGTCTCATTATGTTTTTGGGATGAATGGCGTGAGGGTTTTGGTTCAGACTGATTAATCACAGTTAAGTTCTAAGTTTTGTGGTTCAGATGTGTTTAAAACATGTTCATTTGTGTTGTTAGTTGTTATAGTTTGTTTGGTATGAATCATGTTGTGTTTTGGTATGATTTTGGTGGATTTTCGCTTTCGAACAGGGAAGAAACTCTGCAAATTTTGCCCAAGCGAGTCTCACTCGCCTAAGCAAAAGTTGTAGAAACTTGTCCCTAGTATTGGTGCGTACATCTCTCTCAGGCGACCAATTCTGGTGTTAAGCGACACGTTCACTCGCTCAAGCGAGAATGGCTCACCTAAGCGAGGTCAAAATGAGACCTAGTGTATTTTACATTCGAATCCTCGTCTAGGCAAGAGGCTTTGTGTTTGAGCGAACGAGGGTCTCGCTTAGGCGAGAAGGTCTCGCCTAAGCAAGATATCGGGGGAAAGCCATTGTTTCACACTCGCTCAAGCAAGGTGGTCCAGCTTAAGCGAGACAGATGTACTCGCTTGGACGAAGACCCTTGGCTTCAGCAAGACTGGTGAGAAGTCAGGTTGTGTGTACTGTTTGAGATGGTTTGTTTGATATTTCCTAAGCATGGGAATTATATGCATGTGTTTGTGGTGTTTGGGCTTGAAGGACTAAGTCCATAGGATCTGGGATGTGTTTGGCTTGAGTCGCGAGCGAGGAGCTCGTGATGGGTTGACCGCATGCAGAACGTGAACGACTTAGTTCACCGGAGGTACTCTTGCTAGGTTGAGTGAGCAAGGGAGTTCATCTCATGCTCAACTTGAGAATGCTATGAGTGACGAAGTTAATAGTAGGAAAGGTAGGTATGTAAGTTTGGGTCTGAGCGAGGAGTTTGAATGACAGGCGAGGAAGTCCGTGAAGTAGGACTACGAGCGGGATATACTTGTAGGTTGGACCACGAGCGAGGAGGGTTGTGGAAGCATAGGAAGTCCCAAGATTTAAAGTGCATGCATGAACTTATGGTGGTTATGTGTGTGGGCAATTGGGGTTTTGTAAAGAGATAAATAATTATGAATTGGCGAGTGGGTTTACTTTACATGTATTTATATTTTTGTGCATAGCTCATCCTATCTGTTTGTGTGTGGCGATGATCGTGTAACATGTTATCCGAGAGTAGATGATGTTTCAGGTGAGCCAAGAGATGCTTAGTGGCGGAGAGAGGGAGTAGAGTACGAGGGGATTTTATAAATACTTCTATTTAATTTTCATGTAATTAAATTACTGTGTTGGACTTTCAAATTGTAATAGATAATTATGAGTATTTTTTATTAATAGCTGATATTAAATTTAAAGGTTTTAAAAATTTCCCACGTTTTGGGAAATGGATTGATAATAAATGAGGTTTTCATTTCATTATTGTTTAATTCTTTTTATTTTAAGTAATATCCTACCGGGATGTTACAGCCCCAGCAAGGTGGCCCTCACCCTCTTAACATATTTCCCTCCACCATGCTTGGCGGGCAGCTCCACTTTTCTTTTTGATCCCCCGTGCACGTGCACTTCAACCAAGGATTCTTGTAAGTTCGGAACTTCAGTGCTGCCAACAGCCTTGGCTTTCTCTTTCCTCAGAGCTTGAAAAAGGTTCAAGTTCTTCTTCTCAATCTGTGCCATATGCCCTACAGTATTCACACCAAACGCCGATTAGTTAACTTAAACACAACATAGCATTTAAAATTACAAAAAAAAATACTTTCTATATCAACAATTGGATGAATCGAATTATAAACTCTAACTAAGCCCTTAGTGGGCAGCCTATCACTAAACTTGATCAATGTCTCCATCTTCATGTCCTTATACCGCTAAGGGTTGTCGGTCCAATAAAAAGGGAACTTAGTGCTCCCGTCATCATTATAGAAGTACGACCTCCCAAGCCCCTTCACTACTACCTTGAAGAACCCATTTTTAAAATGCTTGAATGATTGAGTGAACGCTTCCAATCTGCTTATACTAGGCCAACTTATCAATGACAACCATGTTGTCGGATGTTTAGGCCTCGTATCATAGAAATACAAAAATGACTGCGGGGAGGGCTGCAGATACAACAATCAGCAAAGAACATGAAAAGCTTGTAGGTACGCCTAACTATTCGGATGCAGCTAAGTAGGAGCAACGTTGAGCAGAAGTAGTACCCCCATGGTGAAATCATCAAAGGGCAACCTCACGTGCAACTGAGAAAAATAGCACATGTACATATAGAAGAACCCCTCGACTGCTCCTTCTTAGCCGTGATAAACGCACTCCACGACACTTACCCTCTCTAAAGCCACTATGTCACGACTTATGTCCCTCTCCACAATAGGTATGCAATTGAGCCATGACTTAAGCAACCTAGACCATCTGAACAACGAATATTGATTTCGGACATCCTCAGTGACCCATTCATACCCGGTCTTGGCCGGCCAGTTGCTCTCTGCTATTTCCTCTAGAGGATCTTTTCTTACCTCAGTCACCATCTCTATAGGAATCCTCCCCATACCCATCGTTTGACCACCACTTCCACCAAACTAACCACTCCCATCTTCCCCAAACCGTTCACTCCCACTACTCGAACAAGATAATGACACACTATCACTAGTACTAGACATACCTTTTTAACAGTAAGTTGGCGGTAGATACATAGAACTTATCAGACAGCTCTCACGCACACAAATAACTACTCTCAAAATTCTTGCAAATGAACCAACGTAACCAAACTTTCAACAACAGCTGTATTTATAATCAACAATCTGAACCGCTACAATTTTTCCCGCCAAAAACCTCAGACACATGAAGCGTCACAACACTCAAAATGGCAGCACAAACCCCTTGATTAGACCTCTGACATCTGCCACCCTTTCACCTGCCATTACCATCTCAAACTTTAGTCTTAACACTGTTCATCACACTTAAAGGTTGAGGGACTGATGTACTGCACCTAGGCGGCTAAAGAAAACTACCCGTACATTTCTAATCCTTTACCGCTACACCTTCATCGACAAAGGCCGGGGGACTGATGTACTGCACCTAGGTGGACTAGTAAAACTACACGGACAGGCCCGCCTACACATAACCCCGCAAATAAAACTATCAAGTGAGTAACTGGTCAAGCGAAAGCACATAACAGCCTAGGCCACTTACTTCAGAAAATAGGACTTCGTTTGTCAACCACTCCAAACTTAGAATATTACAGACAAGGCCCAGGCCCATCCAGGACCCAAAAAATGGCCCAACCAATAAGAAGGGCAAACGTAATAAATAACTATATAAATAGACATGGAACCCAGCCATTAAAGGTACGCTTTCATTAATCCCTTAATCAGAGATTTGACTTTTCTAAGAGCCCTATCGCTGACTTGATCGTTGGAGCCGTCTCCGCAGGTAACCCCTCAAGGGTCCAAACTGTATACATCGACAGATGTCGTATTGAAACCGAAGAGGAGCCAACTCGAGAGGCCAAAAATTTAAGTAAGACAATATTTGTGTCCCTAACATCTTTTATTTGTTCTTCGCAGGAACAATTATTATTATTATTATTATTATGATAATTATTATAATAATTATTATTATAATTATTGTTATTATTATTATAATTATTATTATTATTATAATTGTTATTATTATTATTGTTATTATTATTATTGTTATTATTATTATTATTGTTATTATTATTATATATTAAAGAAAATATAGTCTAAAAGTTCGTTGGGGTAACACTATGTTTATGAAATAAATGAAAAAATTATACGTTGTTAGACACAAATTAAAGTGTTAGGAGAAAAAATCAAAAATAAGAACGAGTCAAATAGCAAAATTCAAATCTTAATTTTAATTAGTAATGTTTTTGAGGTAAACACTAACTTGCTTTCCAACTTTCTAGCAAATACTAATAAATTTAATAAATTTATTCATTATTCAAACAAAGAAAAGTAATGAATATATGACCATTGAAACCTATTTTTGTTGTGACATTTTTTCAACCATCAAAAGTGTTTTGCTTGTTTACTTATTAAAGTATAAATTTATGTGTAAAACAAGTGACAAGAGAAAAAGAGAAAGAAAGGGAGAAAGTACATTGTTCAAAGTGGTTATTGTTGTTTTCTTGTTATAACTACACACTTCTGAAGGGTATTAGTTGATATTGAGGAGAGTGAAATTGAGTTAGGATATTTGTGACGACTACAATTTGAAAGATGGCAGGTGGCTTTCATGTAGATGGAGTGCGACATTATGAAGGAAATGTCACAACATTTGTACTGATTACATGTTTTGTGGCCGCAATGGGAGGTCTTCTCTTTGGATATGATCTTGGTATTACAGGAGGAGTGACTTCCATGGAACCATTTTTGATCAAGTTCTTCCCTGGTGTGCACAAACAAATGAAAGATAAATTAGAAAGCAAGAATCAATATTGCAAATTTGACAACGAACTTCTTACATTATTCACCTCTTCCTTATACCTTGCAGCATTAGTAGCTTCCTTTTTTGCTTCTACTACTACTAGAAAGCTAGGGCGTAAAGCCTCTATGCTTATTGGTGGCTTATTTTTTCTTGTTGGTTCACTACTGAATGGGTTTGCCATGAACATTGAAATGCTTATCATTGGTCGTATGTTTCTAGGAATTGGAGTGGGATTTTGTAATCAGGTAAGAATTAACATGAGTTATACATCGTAATCATTTTATCTGGTTTTTCTTTTTTATTTGCCAATGAAAATGATGATTAACTTTTACTGCTTTGTTTATTACATTAATAGTTTGTACCAGTGTATTTGTCTGAAGTGGCTCCAGCAAAAATTAGAGGAGCACTCAATATTGGCTTCCAAATGATGATCACAATTGGTATCCTAGTTGCAAACCTTATCAACTATGGTACATCCAAGCATGAAAATGGATGGAGGATTTCTCTAGGCATTGCAGTTGTGCCAGCAATTTTGCTATGTATAGGATCTCTATGTGTAGTTGAAACACCTAATTCTTTGATTGAAAGAGGAAAATTTGAAAAAGCTAAGTAAATGTTGAAGAAGATTCGTGGCACTGAGAAAATTGATGAGGAATATCAAGATATTGTTGATGCTAGTGATTTGGCAAAAAATGTAGAACATCCATGGAAGAACATTACAAGACCAAAATACAAGCCTCAACTAACTTTCTGCATTTTTATTCCAGCCTTTCAACAACTCACTGGCATCAATGTCATCATGTTTTATGCCCCGGTTCTCTTTCAGATTTTAGGCTTCGGTAATGATGCTTCACTTATGTCTGCAGTTATCACTGGAGTTGTTAATGTTGTTGCCACACTAGTTTCTATCTTCACAGTAGACAAGTTTGGAAGAAGGGTCTTACTTCTTGAAGGTGGTGTCCAAATGTTTATTTGTCAGGTAAAAGTCTATAAGCCCGATACTTTTAAACTTGTTCAACCCATAACTTTAATAAAACTTTAAACCTAGCTAAATTCTCTTAAGAAATGGATTTAAAACGAACTTAGTCTTACAAAATCACCTTGTAAGTTGAGGTTCATATACATCTCAAGCGTGAGACTAGATATTTAAGGATGGTCTGATAGCAGCAAAATAATGTGTGACACAATAAACCCAACAAATAACAAACCTCATAAGAATAGGCTTTAAATGATTCTGATATCATCTTAAGAAGTATACTTTAACTTTAACTCAAACCAACAAAATCGACTTGTAACATGAGCTTTGCACCCACATACATACTATAAATTGACCATATATCTAATTGGTGAGGGATCTCCAACAATTTCTTGTATGTGAACATGCATGATTAATTTAATAAATATTACTTGAACAACCGTGGATGCATTTGTATAACAAACAATATTTTTGTGTATCATTGTATAAATCTTGAAACCTAATTTAAACATAATTTGTTATATGTATCATGTTTCTTATTCATAATACTTTTGATTGAAGGTTATTGTTGGAACAATGATCGGTCTAAGGTTTGGGCTAAATGGTCAAGGAGCATTTAGTAAAGTTGAAGCAGATATTTTGTTGTTCTTTATCTGTGCATATGTTGCAGCATTTGCATGGTCATGGGGACCGTTGGGATGGTTGGTGCCAAGTGAAATATGTTCTCTAGAAATTCGACCGGCAGGTCAAGCTATTAATGTTGCGACGAACATGTTATTTACGTTTGCAATTGCTCAAGTCTTTCTTACCATGCTTTGTCACTTGAAGTTCGGCCTCTTCTTCTTTTTCGCGGGATTTGTGGTTATCATGACCATCTTCATTGCATCATTTTTACCAGAAACCAAGAACGTTCCCATTGAAGAAATGAATATACTTTGGACTTCACATTGGTTTTGGAAGAAAATTGTTCCCAATGATATTGATATTAAATCTAAGAACAGTAAGTCTGTTGTATAAATCTAGTTGTAGTTCAATATTGGTTATGATAAAAAAAAAATAATTTAGAGAAGGTGTAATCTTTTCAAAATTATGTAATAAAAATAAATAAGTTGTTTTCATTCTTGTTGTTCCATCTTATTTTTAGTAATGCATTTTCTGCTCAGGTTAACTCCATCATTCAACTTGATATCATATATATATATATATATATATATATATATATATATATATATATATAAATAAAGGAGGTGTCAACTTCTATTTAAAATTCAAGTTAGGTAAACACATCATTATATTTTTGAATTAAAGTAAGGTGTACTTTGGCCAATTTTTAAATTATTTTATGTCTTTAAATTCTCAATAATAATTTAGGATATTATAATAAATACTCAATCATAAACTCAATATTAGCTTAATTAGTTTACTTTTCCCTTACTTAACCCTTTATTACAAGATTATTTTAATTAAAGTATAACACTAATTCATTTTCCTTTGTCACCTTTTACTTATTTCATGATTAACCAAAACAAATACTTTATCTTTAACAATTTTATCCCCTTCTTCCATGACATTTTAATAGTTGACCACCATGAATTGTTGGGTCTTTTGAGTCGGCCACCAGAACTAACCATCCATTGTGATATTATTGTTGGGTCTTTCGTGGAAAGATTACTGGGGAGATAAAACACCAATGACACTTGAGTCCAACCCACACATAAAATAATTCCACCATAACTTTTTTGTAAACTACAATAAAGTGTACTTTTTCAAGTGTTTAAATTATTTTCAGTCTTTAAATCCTTAATAATAATATAGCATACTATAAGAAATCCTCAATCATAAACTCAATAATAATTCAACTACTTTAATTTTTTCATACTTAACCCCTATTACAACATTATTTTATTTAAAGTAGAACACTAATTCATTTTTCCTTTGTCACCACTTACTTGTTTAATGATTAACCAAAATATATACTTTATCTTTAACAATTTGACCCCTTCTTCCATGACATTTGATAATTGACCATCATGAATAACCACCCATGAATTGTAATGATACACAAAATATTAGAAATAGTATAAAATGTTTTATATTTAATTATTCTAAATAACATTATCATGTAAATGTATAAATATCAAGTTTTATAACTTACACAAGTGTTTCACAGACAAACAATTATCAAGTTGTATTCATCTATTTATCCCAACATTTTCTTCATTGAATAAAACTTATTAAAAATGACATTTTTACTACACATGTTATTTAAGTTACAAGAAATATTTTACCAATAAAGTCAATTTATACCTTAATCAAGTTCATGTATGCATAATTATAATGTTCATTCTAACTATTTATGAAAATGTATATGAGAAAAAGACGTTGAATACTATTTTATTGGTATACAATTAGGTTTCTATAATTAGGTAAGAAATATTGTAAAAAGTTATGGAAAAAGTTAAATTGGATTTTAATTAGAGGAAAATAATCCAATAAAAAGAAATAACCATAATGGATAAAAGTAGGGGTATCAAAGGGGGTCGGGCCTGACGGGCCGACCCGCCAACCTAACACATAAAAGTGGGGTCGGGATAGGGTTTTCAATCCGTAAACCGGCTACAGCTTGGCCCATTTTTTGTTCTGTCATGACGGGTTGTAGGGCAGGTTGGATCGGGCCAACTCATAACCTGTTTCACCACTAATAACATGTGTTTTTCCTCTCCAAGTTAGCACTCTATTATTGTATCACTGATTTTTTTTTTCATTATGTTCTCTTATTTGTGTGCGAGTGCAAGAGAGAGCTATTACGCACTTCTTCTCCTTCATTACTCGAACCTAAGCACACTCTCAACTCAGGCACTTCATCTTCTCCACCTCCATTGAAGCCCGTCTGCGCTGACGTCCATCTTCTTCTTCGATTCTCATATCTACAACGACAATCTCACACGATGGGATGGGACACCGCTATTGAACCTTCTCTTCGACGACCACCAATTTCAGCGGCGTCGAAGGCTGACATGGTGGAGCGTTTGGTTCCTTTATCCTGAATTTGCCCTATTTTTTTCAATTCCTCTCTGCCCTAGTTGTTTAATTGAGTGTAACATCCCAATTGATCCTTCATTTACCCTGAATAATGAAAGATTGGCCCTAATTTTTGTCTACATTGTTTGTTCATTTCATTTGCAGTGAAAAATAACAACAAGAATTTTAGATTTGTGGAATTGCGACACAAATTGGATTGTGCTTGAAACTATTCAAGGGTTCGAGGGTGTGGTTTTGATCAACTAAAATTCTAGGTACTTATTTGTATGAAAGCCATATTGTTTGGAGATTTTGTTTGAAGTGTGTATGTGTTGGAGAGAGTAATTTTGTCTATAATTATGTCTGTAATTATATTTGTTTAGAGTGAGCTTGAAACTATTTTTTATTGGAGATTTTGTTTTAAAGTGTGTATGTGTTGTTTGAAGTGTGTATGTGTTGAAACAAGTATAAATTTCTAACTGGAAACATGAGTTTGGCGCATGAGTGAGCTTGGTATTTGTTTTGACCTTGAAAGTGTTTTTTATTGAGTTTTTGAAACTTGTTTGATTGAGCTTGCTGAAACTTGTTGCATTTTGAGTTTGCTAAAACTATTTTCATTGAGGTTATTTGAAATTATAGTGAATTATGTTTGTTGAAACTGGTGTAGTATATTTTTTTATAGTACGTTGTTCTCGGGATAATTGATTAGTAATGGGCAACTTAGTTACTAAACCTGTTAGTGAACCTATAAGTAAACTTGATGGGGAAGTCCATGAGGTTGAAGATATGGTTGATAAGGAAAGTGTTAAAGTTGATAAGAAAAAGAAAAAGATAACAACTTTTGATTTACTAAGATAGGGGTTGTGAGGATGGGAAAGAAACGGCACAATGCAATGGATGTAATAAAAAATATTTAGTTGGGAGTAAAAAGTATGGGACCTTTCATTTAAAGCGTCATATTGAAAAATGTAACAAAATCAAGTTTGAAGATGCGAGTCAGATGATGATGGATATGCAAAGAAAATTAAAATCCAAAGAAACTAGATCAAATGGTGTCCCGTGAGTTATGTGCCCTTCTTATTATCAGACATGGTTTACCATTCAACTTTGTTAAGTATAAAGAACTTAGGACTTGGATAACCTACTTGAATCCTGGTGCTACTTTGGTGTCTAGAAATACAATTAAGAGTGATGTTTTTAGAATATATATATATATATATATATATATATATATATATATATATATATATATGAGAGAGAGAGAAAAAAAAAGTGTTGAGGGAAGAGTTGACAAGCATTCCATCTAGGATTTGTTTAACTTCGGATTTCTGGACACCTTGTACTATAGAGGGTTACATATGTTTGACAGCCCATTATGTTGGTAGTAATTAGAAGTTGTCTAGCAAAATTCTAAACTTTTGCCATTTGCCTTCACCTCACACCAGATTTGAATTGTGTAAGAAGGTAAATGAGTTTTTACATGAGTGTGGACTTGAAAAAAAAATCTTTTCCATCACTTTGGAAAATGCTCCTAGTAATGATGTTTTGATCAAACCTTAAAAGAGATGCTTGTTTTTCAAAATTCCTTACTTTGTGATGGTGAATTCTTCCATGTGTGTTGTTATGCACACATGTTAAACCTCATTATGCAAGAAGGATTGAAGGTGATTGGTGATGGTGAGGATCTAATAAGGGAGAGCATCAAGTATGTTAGGGGATCAGAGAGTAGAATGATAAAATTTCAACAATGCATTGAGCAAGTTCGGGACATTGATTCAAAAAGTCCCTTTTGTTTAGATGTTTCAATAAGATGGAATTCAACGTTCTTGATGCTTTAAAGTGCCCTTCAATAACAACGAGTGTTTGGAAGTCCACATTTTGATGTAAGTTTTATAACCATAGTACAAGCTTTGTAGTTTAATTATTATTTATGATGGTGACTTAACTATTTTTTTTTTGTTCTCATGTTAGGAAATTAAAAAGCACAGAATTCAAGTTGTTGTAAAAATGGGAAGGAATCAAGTAGACGTATATTTGGATTAGCCAATATTAGATCTCGACTTCACAAACCCTATGGATGTTCTTGCATGGTGGAGGACTCATAATGAACGTTTTACAGATTTGGCATTGATGGCAAGGGATTTGCTAAGTATCGCAATCACTACAATTGCATCTGAATCTTCATTCAACATTGGATCAAGATATTTAAATATGTATAGAAATCGACTATTTCTAGAATGTGTTGAAGCACTTATTTGTACTTCAAGTTATAAGCATGCCTTTTGTGAAGGTAATTTTGTAATTTAGATTCACTAAATATTTTTTTATTTTTTGAACTCAATTTTGATATTCTAATTTTTTCTTTTATTTACGTGTCATGTTTTCACAAGATGATGAAGTACATGACACACACATGGAACATTGGAGGGAGCTTCTTCCATGGGTGCTTCTAATACTCTTGGCATTGGAGAACAAGATGACTTCTGATTAAATTTCTTAATGATGTAATTGTGCACTGTTTATGATGACAACCCGTTTGATGCATCTCGTTTTGCTTGTAATTGTGGTGTAGTATTTATGATGTTAAATATCTAGTTTATGTTGGTTGGATTTAAATTAAAAGGGATAATAGAACCTTCACTTTTTGTGGTGTTGTTGGATTAGATTTAAATTTTTTGTATTCATAGCTTGATGTTAGTGACTTTTTGCAGGTTGTAGAGTATTGGTTTGATGTCATATTTTAGCAGTTTGCCTTCTTCGTTTGCGAGCAAAATTTTGGAGTGAAAAATGTCATTTTGAATGTGGGTTTTGGTGTGACATAGATATCATATTTATGGTACTGCATAAATATCTAGTTTCATTTGTGAGGGGTGCAATGAGATTCTTACATAGATTTATGGACTTAAATTGTTGTTTTGTATGCATATTTAAACATACAATTGTAGTCAATTTTTTCAGCCACTGTATGTCTGTAACCATGCACTTAGCCACTACAACAATGCTTTTTTTGCTGCTTCTGATTCAATGGTACAACATGTCTCTAAATTATGCATATACATTTTCATATTGAAATGGTTGCAAAAAGTGAAATTTACCCAGCTACCATTTGCCTAAAAGTCGAAAAAAGAAAAACAAACCTACCAGCCCACCTCAAGCGGGTCGGGGTGATGGTTTCAGCCCACTTTTGCCAAATGGGCTGGCCCGTCCCGGCCTGTTTTTGTCGGGTTGAAGTCGGGTTGAGCTACAACGGGCCGAGCCACAACGGGCCGAGTTGGCCTGTTTTGCCACTCCTAGATAAAAGTCCAACAAACCTAGAGAAAGAAACATTTTTTCCAAAGATTCGTTAATTACTAGGGATAATACCTTTAATTTCAATTTTACAATGACAAATATTCTATTATTATTATTATTTTAAATAATTTTAGACAAAAAATTAGAATTATGTATCACTATGTATTTTGACATTTTAGCTAGACGGACATCCTTAAAACACATCTATCATTTGTCATCATATAAAAACTTATTGAAAAAAATAGATTTAATTACTCGTATAGTACCCACTTTGGTATAAGTGTGTCAATCTGGTACCTGTTGTTAAAAAAATGTCAATTGCATCCAAACTTTTGAAAAAGTGCTTCAATTAGGTCCCTTTTAAACGGAGTTGACTAACGTCGTTAACGACGTGCCACGTGTGAGTTTGTAGTTTTTTCTTATTTTTTTATTTTTTTAATTTCTTTTTTTTTATATTTTTTTTAAGTTTTATGAAAAAAAATAAAAAATGTCATGTGTCAGGTCCCTATGTGTGACACATGACATTGTTAGTGCCACGTGGCATTGCAATGTCACATGTTAGTGTCACTATTAGATTTCATTGTGTTGATTTCGATTTAGTCCCCATATATGTCTGAATAATTCAATTTAGTCCCTAATTATGTGTCTCTGATTCAATTTTGCCCAAATTTTTTTAATAATTAAAATCCATTTTTTATAAAATTAAAAGTAATTAATTATAAAATTTTTACAAAAATTAAGTATTTGATATTTATATTAAAATATAGTGGTAAAAGTCATTTTATTAAGTCATTTTTAATAAAAAAAATTAGTTTAACATTCATACAAATAAAAGTTTTGGTTTAAAATTAGTATGAGACAATATTGTTCTATTTTAGAAAAAAAAAATAATTAACAAAACATGAGTACTTAATAAAAAAGTAATATATGTTAAAAAGTCGTTTTTAATAAAAAATATTAGTATAACATTTATATAAATAATAAATTTGGTATTAAATTTTGCAATATAATTATACTTAATTAGTTTTAATATTATAAAAAATGGATTATAAAATTATTTTAATTATTAAAAAAAGATGACATAAAATTGAATCTGTTCCTGCAGAGGACAAATAAGATAAGTTAGGCACGAGTATCACCTTACCATGTAGTCCGCTATCTCTTCAGTTGGCCTCTTCCCAGTCGATACATGTCAGCTTGAACCCAGGAGGGGTTACTTGCAGAAGAGTCTCTGAAGCTCAAGTAAGTCAAAGCTCTCAGAGAGTCAAATCAGTGATTAATGAATGCGTACCTTTAATTGCTGGGGTCCACGTATATTTATAGAGCATAAATGATGTCTGACCATCTCATGGGCTGGGCCTTGACTTGGGCTCTAGCTTGGGCTGTGAGTGGGCCTGGGCCCTAATCCAGGCCCTTAAGGTTTATTGAACGCAGGGGCTTCTATCATACTGAGTTCATTGGAGTGGTCGGCCTAGGCTCTAATCTTACCGGATATGCTGGAGTAGTCGGTCTAGGCCGGCTACTTGGTGATATGAGATGCAGGTTGCTCCTTTAGATGTTTAGTTTAGGTTAAAACCGGTACAAGTTTAGGCTAACTCGGCCAAGGTTGGAAACTTGGCTGCCCTGATATACACATTGTTTACTTATTTGGTCAAGTTTGGCTAGGTGTGGTACACCAGTCCCCCAGCCTTGTCCGATATGAGTTGTCAGTCAAGGGTGATATGTGTTGGTATGCTAGTGGAACCGGCTAGGTGTGATACACCAGTCCCCCAGCCTTTAAGTGTGGTGAACAGTGTTAAGGCTAAGAAGTGGTAACCGTCAAAAGGTAAGTGAAGGGTGTCAGTGGTCAAATCGAAAAAGTTTTGGCGCTGTCGTTTTTAAGTGTCATATCCTTCGCAATGATGGTGTCGATTGGTCTGGGGCATTATTTTGGCGCGAAGAGTTTTCGTCGTTTGGGATCGTGGACTATAAATATGGAGTTGAAAACAGATGAGGGGTTACTTGTTTCATTTGCGAGAATCCTGAATTCAGAGATCTTGTGCGCGTAATACTGTCCGACTAGTTCCTAATTTCAACCGACATCTTCTCGAAAAAACAAAACCAAGTATGTCTAGTAGTGATAGCATGTCTACGTCTAGTAGTAGCGAGAGTACCGAGTCGGAGAGGAGTAAAGATAGGCGGCTTGATGACGAGGGTACGAGTTCTGGGGTTGTTACAAGTGGGATGCCAATGGAGGTTGTGAGGGAGGTTCGGGAGGATCCCCCCGAAGAGTTGAAGGAGAGCAACTGGCTGGCAAAAGGCGGCTACGGGTGGGTGGCTGCTGATGTTCGCGATCAATCGTCTTTGTTCAGGTGGTCCCGCTTACTGAACTCTTGGTTGAATTGCACACCTGTTATCTCCAAGGGTGTCAGTAGTGGCATTGTTTCTATAGAGAGGGTCAGTGCTATCGACCGGGTATGCCATGGGCAGGAGGGGGCTACTGAAAAGTTTTTCTACATGTACATGTGCCACTTCTCTCAACTTCATGTGCGATTGTCGCTAGATGATTTTACTATGGGCGTATTGCGGGCGTTGAATGTGGCACCTACATAGTTGCATCCGAAAAGTTGGGCTTATTTGCAGGCCTTCCGCATTTTGTGCCAGTCTTTATACTTGGAGCCCACTCCTTACGCTTTCTTATATTTTTACGACACTAGACCTAGGCGGTCGGCTACTTGGTTATCGTTGATAAGTCGCCCTAGCATCAGCAGACTGGATGCCTTATCCCAGTCTTTCAAGCATTTCAAGGATGGGTACTTCAAGGTCGTCGTCAAGGAAGGGGGCAAAGCTCACTTTTTCAATGCGGATGGGAGTACTAAGTTTCCCTTTAGTTGGACCAGCAACCCTTCTCGGTATAAAGACATGGGAATGGAGGAGTTGTCGGCTAGTGATAAGGAGGTGGTGGGGATGTTGTTGAAGTTTGTCGATAAGTTGCCCACTAAGGGCCTAGTTAGGGTTTATAATTCGATGCACCCGATAATAGATATTGAAGGTATCTGTTTATTACTTAAGTTGTGTTAATAATGCTAAGTTGTTTTGATCCGAGTTGTGATGTGTTATTGCAGGGCATATGGCGCAGTCTGGAAAGAAGAATCTGGCGCTTTTTCAGACATTGAGGAAAGAAATGGCCGCTAAGGCCAAGGCGACTGGGAAGACTGATGTTCCCAACTTACAGGAATCGGTGGTGGAGGTGCACGTCCACGACGGGACAAAGAGGAAGGCTGAGCTTCCGCCTCGACCCGGGAAGGGAAGGGATGTGAAGAAGGTAAGGGCGGCCCTGCTTGGAATGGGGTCGTCTAGCGGGGAGAAGGGGCCGGAGGCTGGGCTGATCGAGTTGTCGGAGATATCCGTGAGGAAGGATATCTCGACTACCCTCCAAGACACCATCGTAAACTCTATTGACAACATGGATGCGGAGCACATTGTGAGAGCAATGGTGGAATTTGGGAGCAAGGCTTTAGTTCTGAGCCGGCGTGTTGGGTCGCTTTATAGGAGCGGGGTGATGGAGGGTGGTCGGGAAAGAGTGGAGGAGTTGTAGGGGAAGGTAGATAAGCTGGAGGAGGAAAAGGCTGCTTTGGAAAAGGCAAAGGAAGATTGGGAAGCAGAGAGGAAAATGTTGGTAACATGGAGGGTGCGTTGCTTGGACTCTGAGGAAAAGCTGAATAAACGTATAGGGGAGTTGGAGGAGGACTATGATGATTTGAAGGACAAGTATGCTGGAGTTGTTGGTGAGCTTGATGATTTGAAGAACAGCATCATACAGGAGCATATTAATGGGTTTGAGAAAGGATTGCGGCAGGCGGCTCTTTTTCATCAAGATGTGGACGTAACGGACTCGAGGTTTGATGTAAATAAGGATGTTATTGATGGGAAGTTGGTCCAGGAGGATGAGGATAGTGGGAATGAGGAAGCGCAGGAGGTGGTAGAGGACGAAAAGAAGGCGGGCGATGCCGAGGAGGTAGCAGCTGATGCAGCAGAATAGGATTTCGGCTTTAATTGATTCGAGATTATTATGAGCCTATGTCTATAATATTTGCTACATTTTGTTACGTTGGTACATTCTTGCACTTATGTTTAAATGCAATTAAGGTTTTGTATGTTATTGTGTATGTCGGTTTTGGATTATATGTGATGTATGTGTGACGCAATCGATTGTATGTTAAG
>Ga0214542_1006824_pt1 | contig 20445 bp, 14 predicted proteins | sample CNSS1metaG_FD_160096 | JGI IMG/M metagenome (GOLD analysis project Ga0214542, IMG submission 160096) | Root nodule microbial communities from cowpea collected in UCLA plant growth center, Los Angeles, California, USA - CNSS1 | ecosystem: Host-associated > Plants > Roots > Nodule | place: USA...
CCAAACCAGCCATCACAGGACCCAACTTCTGCTCCTCCACAACCAACCCTGCCAGTCTGATTCACTTGTTTATGCGACCTTTTAATGTATATGTAATCTGGTCTTTAAGTTTGAATTTTGATGGCTGTTATTTTGTAAAATTCATTAGCCATTTTTGGATAAATTGGATCACAGACATTTTCATTTTGTAAGTTGGTTAATTCAGGATTATGGTGGACAACAACTTGTTTAATCTCAAGTATGAGGATTTTGGTTATTTATGAATTATAATTTTATTAGTACTGACATTCTTATACGACTTACAATGCAATTAATTGTATTCAGAACATTATTAAACAGGAAAAGTTTATCCAGTACACAATCTAATTAAACAATTTTTTAAAATTCTGGGACCTCTTTGAACATCAATTACAAAAGTAGGGACCTATTTGAACAAAACTAACACAATTGAGGACCTGATTGAACATAAATAACTTAATTCATTCATAATTTTCGAAACTTCGTACATCAAAACCTTCACAATTACAATCCTTTTTTGTCAATCTTTCAGCATCAACGCCAACATCACAACGTTTATCAACCCAACGATACTAACCACTACGGCTAATACATTAAAGCATTTTTTCAGATCCCTAACTACATTCTCGAGATCTTCTATCTTCATGTTTTGGTTCACAATAATAACTTCTTTTTCTTCATCAACGTCTTCATACCACCATTTAAAAAAATTGCAGCAAACACCACCACCTTCACTCTGCCGCTGTTGATGAATAGAAAATACATAAAAGATTCATTAAATCAGACATACCCAGAACAATAGCAATTAAATCAATCTTACCTTGTAGTTAGCACAACCCCAGAAATTTCTACCCACATTTCTCGGAGTTCTTGTTGTCCTCAGAACTGCAGCTTGCCCACAATCACAAATAGGTCTTAAAGCTTGAGTGCGAGAAGCGGGAACACTACGCTGCACGCAGTTATTACAGTATGAAGAAGATGATTGGGTCCGAGACATAACTGCAACAAAGCTTCAACCATGAGCAAGGTCACACACGAGATGGCTTCTTCGACCTTTTATAAACCCTAACACTTTCTTTTTTAATTTTCATTACTTGCATTTAATTAAAAACTTAATGTGTTTAACCCACTAATTAACCACCTTATTGTAAAGAAACACGGACATGTAGGATTAGTATTTCGATACGTAGCAAGGAAAAGCCAACTGTACAGTGAAACGTTATCAATTTAAACGGTGTTACCCAATTAGGACCTAATTGAATCAAATTGACCAAATTTAGGACCTATTTGAGCACCCCCGCGAAAATTGGGACCTAATTCAAAAAAGTTGACGAAAATTGGGACCAAAAAGGTATTTTAACCATTTTTTAATTAGCATCTTTTCTTTTATTTATTTCATGAAAGATTAAGCATGAATTTCATTTATGACAGATGATTAGTTTATTTTTTTTTTGAAATGGAAGCAGTTGATCCCCGATGGGGTTGTATCCTTGTCTATTTTATGCTTTGGGCAACTAAAGCTGTGGTGGGTTAAAGTGCTTTATTAAATGTTGGTCGAGACTAAACTAAGTTTTCGTACTTGTGTTGGCATATTTTATGAATGTTGGCGATGACAAAGATATATGAGAGTGGATTTTATGGTTTGATGTTTTATAATATATTGATTTAATGTTTTATGATATATTACTTTTAATATAAATTTAAATTAGAAATACAAATTATTACATTTTAATAAATAGTTTATAAAAGTGAAATACGTCGATTGTTTTTATTGGTTGGAAATCTGAATATTTTTGGTGACTAAGGAAAGGTAGGATGACCAACTGGTTGCATGATGTTTAGAGACACTCTAATTATGTATGGTTGGGTAAGTGATTGTACTTTATTACCTATGTGTGTTTGTGATTATGATGTTTGTTTTTCTTTTGTTAGCTCTCTCTTGCATTGTTTGTGTTTGACTGTGATGATCATATCTTTATACGGAAGCATATGTTAGTGTAGATGCTGACTAACATGAAAATTTTTTAGGAGACGTACCAAGGATTTTATTTAGAGTCTTTTTTTAGTGGGAAATAAAGGTTTTGTTTAAGTTTCATTTTATGTGATTCTGTCTAAGTTAAATTTTGAATTTTTTTTTTATCTTTTCGATAAGAAGTTGTGACATCCTTCATGGGTGTTACAGCAACAATAAGACATATTGGACAAAGACAAAATAGTAGTACTAGACATTCAAAAGGGGAGTCTCCCCCAACCAACAGATGTGAATGGGTCATTGAAAGTCATGTGCCATCCTTGGGAAGGGGATACTAACTTCCAGCAAAAAAAAAATCTAGTGTCTAATGAGAATCCATCAATGACAATCAATCGAGATACTTGATAACATCGTGACTCTGGTGTATTCCAAACAACGGTGAGAGCTAATTAGGGAAAAGCCTTACAAGGGCATACTAGAGGCATAAAACCTTCTATACCAAGCGAATCAAGAGTATATGATAATTCAACACCTTATGTGTTATGCTTGCAACAAGATTCACTTTAGCAAAAATAGGTGCAAACCTCCTTGATATCGCTTAAGCACATTAGTCAGAAAGAGTATGAATCATTACGCTAATTCATGGATCGATTTATAGTAGTTACGACAAAAGTACCCAACTTAAGCACAATCACAATGCATACCTTGTTATGCAGACTCCGGCCAAGCCCATTTTAGGATTTAGTTTTGGCGGACATTCCGAAAAACATGGATAGTCTCAAAGTGTGCTCAACTCGTTATATCATATTGAAGAAAATAGAAGTAAACTTAAGAAGTGCTCCTATAGAGCTTCAAAACATGCCTACAAACAAATATGACTCCTACACTTCTCATGAACTCCAATTAGGAGGTCATGTTATAAGAAGCATGTAATCTCGAACTCATACAACTTCCTCAACCTTTAGTAACTTCTCATATGGTCGATCTTACCAAGTGATGTAGCTACCACCAGAATTAAGGACACACTACCAAAGATTGTTCTAAAGTAAGGAAACTGATAAAAGAACTCATCCAATCAAGGCCACTAGCTCACTTTGTTTACAATGCACAAACATGATGTTGTCCTTGAAAAGGTGGTTGTCGAACTCAATGCAAAAGATTTTGTGGTGGATAGGGAATAGGTTGATCTCAACAACCACAATTACCACCACCTCAACCTAAGCCACGTTAAGGCGTACCTCAACAAAAACTTGGCTGATGTCCAAGGAACTATAAATACTATCATCAGAAGATTTGATAATGGTGGTAGTATAAGCTCATCACGAAAATGATATTAACAAAGCATTAATTCAATAGGCCAATTCCCACCATGATCAGAGTGTAGACAATATATTTTTCTAATGAGGACTTTTGTATTCATGATCTTGTCTAGGATGATCTAGTCATCGTTACAACTACCATAGCCAAATAAAGTTCCATAAAGTCTTCATCAATCAAGGAAGCTCAACCAATGTTTTGTATAGGTTGACCTTTTAAAAACTTGATGTCCTTATCCTTACCATCTACATCCAATCTTACTCGGATCCACTAATTGGATTCGCAGGGGTGCATAATCAGGGGTATATTGACCTTTTTATGACTTTTTAAGACAATGGAAACACACAACATGCTAGTGATATGTTACACTGGGAGTTATCGTCTCTACCCCTCACACGATCATGAAATTTCAAGATGAGAATGACAACGTCATCACAGCGAAAGTAGATTCCGAAGCAGCCCCAGATTACTACGTAGATTCTTACATTTTGAAGTCCTCCACTTCAATTAGCGTTGATGGTACAAATGAAAAGCTACAATTACCTAATGCAATAAAGACAAAACATAAAGAAAAAATGAGCATTTTTACACATAAAAGACATACCTCCACCATAATGTATTGATGCAGAATCAATGATCTCACTAAAGAGTTGGATCTTGACGTAAAAGTCAAGTTTGAAGAAAATCGACCTACGTTTGATGATTCGATGACCGATTTCTAGCTTCGGCAACAATGCAGTTAGTGTATAAAGATTAGTGCCATAATACCTAAACAAAAAAATTGAGCATGTGCTTAAAGTGAATGTCGATCTATTTATTTGGAGTCTAGCTGACATCGATCTAAAATTCATGTGTCACAAGCTTGTTATTCATTTTGAGGTCGAGCTCATCTCCTAAAGAAAGTGCAAGCTCAGGGTAGAAAGGAGTATGGCCATTGATCAAGAGGTATAGAAGCTTGTGAAAGCCAAATTCATAAGAGAAATTATATACACCAAATGGTTATCAAACTTTGTAATGGTCAAGAAAGCAAATGGTAAGCAGTGAATGTGCACTGATCTAAACAAAGCATGTCCTAAAGATATCTACCCATTGTTGAGCATAGACTACGTGGTTGATAACACAACTTCCTTTTAGATGCTTAACTTTCTTTTGCATATTCATCATACAACCAAATAAGGATGTATCCACGGTGTATCCTCTAGGTGAAGAAAAAATGACATTCGTGATTGATGGATCTATTTTTTTGTTACAAAGTCATGCCTTTTGGCCTTAAAAATGTTGGAGCCACATATCAATGTTGAATGGATAAAGTCTTCTCAAACTTAATCAGCCATATAATGTAATTCTATGTCAATGACATGGTCATCAAAGCAATCACAGCAAAGGAGCATCAATCTCATTTAGAGATGGTCTTTTAGAAAGTGAGAACAATAACGTTCGCTTAAATGTAGAAAAGTGCTTCTTCAGCGTCAAGGGCAGTAAGTTCTTTGGCTTTATGTTAAGACATAGGGGCATTGAAGCAAACACTGACAAATGTGAAGCCTTTCTCACAATGAGGAGCCTCTGCAACCTCAAAGAGGTTCAACATTTGAATGGAAAACTCGCGACACTTTCCAAGTTCCTACCACGTCTTATGAAGAAAGCCAAACCTTTTCTCATATTGTTAAAGGGCATCATGAAATTTCATTACAACGAAAATTATGAGAACATATTTCAAGAGATAAAGAGAGATATAACATCTTTATCTATACTCGTTAGCCCTCATCCCTGTGCAACCCTCACATTGCACCTTGTTGTACCCAATCAACTGAGTACTTGTTCAAGAAGAAGGTCAACAACAATATTCGATCTACTTTACAAGTCAAATGTTAGAACCTGTCAAGGAGCGATACCAAATCATTGAAAAATTAGTACTTGCTCTATATTCACTCTTTGGAAGGCGTATCAAATCATGCAAGTAGTAACCAATAAGACTAGATATCATTTCCCAAGAGACTCGTGCAATACTAAATAATCATGCAGTTAATAACTAATCTAGACTAAATAATAGTTCCATACTTTCAGATTATGTGTAAGAAAGTAAATTGATGCATAAATGATAAAGATGAACTTTGGAAGTTCAAACGCTTAAACGATGTAAAAAATGATAAATGATATGGAATCGTATTGTTGGAGTTAGATTTCATCGACTTCACTCTCATGCATATAAAAACTCACACCCTCTCCGTTAATATACTAATGTCAACCCACAACTCTACTCAAACTCTAATCCCTTAATAGAATCAACCTAGGTTTCCTTATTACGAGTCTATCCCTTGGACCCCAAATAAACAAACATGCCTTTTGAATTAGGGTTTAAGTAGAGCTATCAAAATGGGTCACTCGGCCTGACCCGACCCGACCCACCACAGGTTGGTCAATAAGTAAGCCAACCTAACTCGGCTCACTTATTAGCAAGCCCAAAAATTTTGAACCCGACCTGACACACCACAAGTTGGTGGGTTAAACAGGTTTACTCACTTAATTAAAAAAATTACAATTTTTTTCTACAATCCTAAAAGAAAACTAAATTATAGTTTTGATTAAAATATAAATAAAGTTGATACATATTATAGGTTCATAGGTTCACAAAAGCTACCTTCAACTGAAAGAAAAGGTACTAAAAATCAAAAGGAAAGTGGCATTAAGTTGATACCTATGACTTCGATGTATCATTTTACTTTTTGAATTTTTATTTTATACATTTTACACAGCTGCATTTTTTCTAAATATCTATATAAATTTGGTGAAAGTATTTAGGGTTTTCATATTTTAATTTATAAAGAGAATTAGCAAGATAAGTGTAAGACCTAGGGAAAAAATGAGAAAGTTCATCTGAAGTTTAAACTGAGAATTCTTGTTGAGGTTAGAAACACATGGAATATAAATATTGGTTGATGAGAAATTTTGCTTATTTGCTTTTATATATATTTAATTATGTATAGCGTGCGACATTCATGTGTTTATAACTTGGTAGTGCACCTTGTATCATGTGAAAGGTCGTACCTTAGTGGTTGGGGGTGTGAGTTGGGTGCTTTGGGGTATGGGTTTGAACCAGGTGGTTTGTGGATCGGTTTATGGTCAAGTTGTGTTTTTCAACCACAAATTCCTTAGTTAATGTGAGTAACCACATAAAACGGAAGGAAATAATTTTGAGTGGATGTTAGGTTAAGGACCCTTTAGGTTACAAGTTTTAGGAGTTTGGGAGTAAGGAAAAAGAAAATATAAGCAAACGGCCAAAATAGAGAGGGACGCGAGGAGAATGAGAGACGAAAGCTTAGAAACAGGAATTGTTGAACCACCAGGTACGGTGGTGCTACTCTTGTCCTTTCTCCTTGTTCATTAAGGTCTTATGCGTGAGAATTGGAATGTTTTGAATGTGTTAATGTAATGACGATGAATGGTATCCTACCTTTGTTAGTTTCTGGTTTTTGAACTTGCTTTGATGTTGGTATTCTGGTTTTTAAACTTGCATTGATGTTGGTAAACCATGTTCCTTTTATTCCCACACTGCCGTGAAAGTGTGTGAGTTTCATTCCGTTCTAGAGGCCATAGTTTTTCTCCTTCATGAACCTTTAACAGTTGGTGGTGCGTGGGGTATTTTTCGTTGTGTAGTTGGTTCCACTATAGAGGTGGGTAGCATGCGGAGTTAGGATTCTTAAGAACTTTAACCTAGTGGGACAGGTTGGGTTCGTTATACAGGTTGGGTTCGTTAGTCATGTTGCGTCCACTCCATCCCTAGGTTTGGTTTTCCCCCTTTCCCCCAAGTTTTTTCTTCCTTCATCTCTGCAGTTTATTGTTCGTCACCCCTATAATTTTCTTCTTCCTCCATGGCCATAGTTTTTTTCTTCCTTTATTCTGCAAGTTTTTTGTTTGTCCGTTTTGGAAGATATTTTCGGATTGGGTTCGTCATTTCCCTTTTGGTGGAGCAGAAAAAGTTTTGGGTTTACCCACTACAACAATTTTTTTGTATTCGTTGATGTTTGTGGAAAGGAGGCATTTTTATTTCTGTTTTTGGTTAATATATGATAAAGTTTGTATTTTTTTTTTTAAAACAGTGTTGTTCAAGACCGGATTGGTGAAGCATGATTGGTGTTTTTCGTTCTGTTGTGGTTTACATTGGTGGAGAGGCACGAACTAAACATGTTAAATTCTCAAAATTTAAGTGTTACTACCTTTATGTGGGTGAGGGAAAACAATGTAATGCAGAAAAGTACAAGTTTGCACTTACGATAACACAACTTTGCACTTAAACTTGAAGTTTTTCATATCCAATAAATTATAAACAATCTCCAAAATTTATAAACAATATTCCTTATCAATTGGTGTGAGTTAACTTTATTAATGAAGTGTATAATTTACTCACGCCACAAAACTAGATATTTATCATCCAAGCCAACAAAGAAGTCAAACATCATAAACTTCACAAAATTTCAACAGCATTTCACATTGGTCTCTGAAGTACACGAAATGAAAGTGATCGGTCATGATCACAATCAAGTATGCATCCAGAGAACAACACAAATTAGCCTCAATCGAAATTTTATGAAATTTATGAATAAACCTCAATGTACACATTGTAGCAAATTATGAAAAATAATTTTTTCAAACTGCCCAATCGGACAATTCAAGATTTAATACAAACGATTAAAAATTTCATCATTTGTACTAAATCTCAAATGGGAACTAAGTTTCGCTCAGTGTATACTATAAGTATAATAAATCTACATATATAAAATAACACTGCAACAGTAATATTCAAAATAAAATGCAATTATAATTATTTAAACATGCATATATCTAATAATAAATATAATTTTATTTCGTAATTTTACAAATATTATTATAAAATTTTAAATAAAAAAAAGAAATAGGCGAAAAAAATTAACAAAAAAAATAGTCTAAAACTAAAACTATAATGACAATTATAAAAAAATACAAGCAATTATATACATACAACGAACAATTATATACATACAATGAAAAACTAACCTCTTCTAATTGAAGACGAACTTTGAGAGGGAGTCTAGGGTCTCCGCACATCGTTGGCCAAATGGGAACGAAGAGCAAGTGGGACGAATCTCAAAATGTTGCAAATAGGGATGAAAACGCAAAATAATCGGTTCAAAACGCGTAAAATCAACCCATAATTAAATCCCAACAAGTTTGATGGCAAAAACCTTTCGAAACTCACCTAGAGAAGGTCGGAAATGGGGTCGTCAGTGGGAAATGTCGCAGAAACAGTGAACAGCGTAAGGGTTTCTGCGTCTCGCAGAGAGATAAATAAAACTTAACGTCGGTGCTGTGTTAGTCCAACGTTAAGTGACGTCGGGGGTTGGGTAGCCGACGTTAAGAGACGTTTGGCACGTGTGGGTCCGACGTTAAGGGACGTCTGGCGTAAAGGAGTCTGACATCCTTTTTTAAATGACGTTGGGGTACATTTAAACAGACGTTAAGTGACGTCTGACCTGGAGCGGCAAACGTTAAAAAGGTCTCGTTATTTACAAAAATGCCATCGATCATTTTTAATGTTGGGATTTTTTTAGGCAGGCGTTATTGGGGTGACCTTATAAGGCTTTTTTGTGTTAGTGAAAATTAATTTGAATATTTAGGTGGAGTGATTTGATATATATAAATTCTAAAAAAATATATTTTAACATATATAAATTATAATTAAACTTAATAACTAATTTGATCCTACTTTAAACATGGACAACCATGCTTCATTTAAAAAGAATGAAATTCAATTGAATCAAAATTTCAAATGATTGCTTCATTTAAAAATTAGAATCAAAATTTCAAATATGTGAACTAAATTAAGTATAAAACATTATTATGTGATATTGAGACTGACATGTGATATTGGAAAAACACTTAACAAATGAGTTTGTGAGACTGACATGTGACCTTTTTGTTTCTATAATATAACAAAAGAATATTTAAAAAATTAGAAGGGTTAAATATGTTTTTGGTCCCTTAACTTTCAATGAATTTTGGAATTAGTCCATTTAGAAATTTTGGACCAATTTAGTCCTTCATCTTTTGAAATATGTGGATTTACTCCTTTTAATCATATTTTGTTAGGTTTATTTAATGTTTCGTACGCATTTCAGAATTGTATTTCAATTGTTTATACTATTTGACACATTTTTGTTTTAATGTTAAGTCAAATACTATTATGAAACACGCTTGAAAGGTCAAATAAATTTAACAAAATTTGATTAAAAATATTAAATCCATGTATTTCGAAAGATGAAAGACTAAATTGGTCCAAAGTTTCGAAATTGACTAATTCTAAAATTCACTGAAAGTTAAGGAACCAAAAACATATTTAATCCATGTATTTCAGAATTGTATTTGAATTGTTTATACTATTTAACACATTTTTGCTTTAATGTTAAGTCAAATACTATTATGAAACATGCTTCAAATGTAAGCCCCATTTTTCAGCCTTATGTGTTTGGGCATGGCCTCTTCGTAGGCCCAACGCCAGCCCTCTAGAGGACCCAATACCTTTTCCAGCTGACACATTCCTCACATGTCACCTTTTTAGAAACAGCTCCTTCCTCTCCTTCCCATATCTCCAGCAAGGTGCTCTGCTAGGGCACACTATTCTTACTTCTCCAAGCTGGTGAAACCCATATCGTCTCCAAGTAAGTTGAACCTTATGGGTTTTGGACCTGTTTTTCCCTCCCTTTGCACTGTTTGAGCATGTTGGTCGGTTAGGGTTCCATCTGTTAACCTCGTTTTGTCCTGGTTTTCATGTTTCAGCTCACTACTCTAGTTACTGGAGTTGTGGTACCCCTTAGTTAGGGTCTGTTTGCTTTTGGTACTCAAAACAGAGGTAAGGGAAGTTAGGTTTTCAAGTTCTAAATCCATTTTTGTATGCTTGCGAGTTGTTCTGTGTTTTGGGTGTTTGAATGGTATATTAATCATGTGTAAATGGCTGGCTTATATTTTGTACGTGCTCTGAGTTGTTTTTCTTCCTGGCATGAGTGGAACAGTGGGGGAGAACTAATATTCTCGCCTGAGCGAGCTCGTCTCGCCTAGGCAAGAATATCAGAGGCTCGCCTAAGGTTCTGCCTCGAGCGCTCGCCTAGGCGACCATTCGCGTTTTGAGCGACACCCTGCCTCGCTCAGGCGAGAAGGTCTCGCCTAAGCGAGTATTCGAGAAAATCTTCCAGGCCACAGTTTGCAAACTCGCCTAAGCGAGAGCTTGCGGCTTACGCGAGGCAACCTTCCTCGCCTGGGCGAGGGCGCTTAGCTTGAGCGAGGCTGCTGCAGGGGGGTGATTTAGTTCTGTTTTCTTTCCTGTTTGGTTGATGGTTTGTGTGATTGGTTTAATTATCCCTGTTAAAAACCTAAAGTATGTGAATATACATGATTGTTTGATTCCTATGGACTGAAATTGGTATGTTGGCATAAGTAATACATGGATTTTGGTTGGTTGGTTGAGAACTTGCATGAGGATTGAATGTTTGAGATAAAGGTGGTGGTTATGGTACGAAACGTGAAATTGGTGTGAGATAGGCGTAATTCCATGAGTTTCGTGGGGAGACTCCATGGTGGCGTGTAGTGTATATATATATATATATATATATATATATATATATATATATATAGGGTAAGGATTCAAGTAAGGACTGCATCCCGAAACTCTAATGGGTCAGTGAGTCTCAGGTAGAGCAAACTGACCCAAGTGGTGAGAGTAGCAGGAGGCCCTAGTCTTTGGCAGGATAATGGTCTTAGACGCTTGAAAGCTAACCTTGTGTGTGGTAGGGTGAAACCTATTGGTAATGGCTCTACAGAGCAGTAGAGGCCACCACAAGTGCAAGCGTCCAGTGAATCTGATCCTAATATATTTATCCAGATAATTGAGTCATAGTGTTCTACTTGTCTGCTATAACATGATTCTCTGTGCTTACTGATTTGCATGCTTGGACCGTTTTACGTACTTGTCTGCTATAATATGTTAAATTTAAATTACACTAGCTTACCCTTTCATTTCATGTTTGTGCCTGTCTTATTTCCTTTTGCGATGATCACCTTTTGGTGGGAGCAGACGATAGGGATGTTTGAGGTGGATCTAGGGGTAGCAGCGGTGCAGCTTAGATTTTTCTATCTTGATGGCTCTTAGGAGCAATTTCATGGCCATGGGGCCTTTTGTAATAGTTGCCTTAGTGGCAACCCCTTTTGCAAAACTGTTGAACCCTTTTAGACGACGTTTTTGGTTAGGGCACTGTTGTATGCCTAAGTTTCTATTCCAGTGCACTCTTGGACGACTATAAGAGTTACTTTCTTATGTTCCCTATTCATTTGATTGCTTTTTTGGTATTATAATTTTGTGATGCTTTATTAAGTAGATTTATTCTATTAAATGGGATATCACATCAAATGTCAAACAAACTTAACTTTCAGTGAATTTTTGCTTTAATGTTAAATTGGTCCAAAGTTTCAAAATTCACAGAAAGTTAAGGAACCAAAAACATATTTAATCCACGTATTACAAGATTGTATTTAAGTTGGTTATTTGACACATTTTTACTTTAATGTTAAATCAAATACTATTATGAAACGTGCGTCAAATGTCAAATAAATTTAACAAAATTTGATTAAAATATTAAATCCACATATTTCAAAAGACAAAGGTCTAAATTGGTCCAAAGTTTCAAAATTAACTTCTTCTAAAATTCACCAAAGATTAAGGAACCAAAAACACATTTAATCCAAATTAAAATTATCACAAACTAACAAATGGCGTAGTAAGAACACAACATTAACATCAATCCAAAACAAAACCTAATATTTTTAAAAACTATAAAACTTGAATTAAATAAAAATAAAAATTGGTAACCTATTTGAATTTTTTAAATAAATTGAAGGATTTTTTGATGCACAAAGAAACAAGGTAAGAACACTCTAAAATGTTTATATTTGTAAAGGTGAGTAATATAATCAATATTATAATATCTAAATAAAAAATCTTATATCAAATTTATCAATAATTAATATTTAATTTTTTTCTTACTTAATTAATTTCTTAAATTTATTTCTTTTCTACTTTTATTCTATTTATTTTCCTTATGAAACCCATTTAAGTAAAAACTTGCATTACTGAATTCAAGGGATTAATAACATACCTATTTATTTTGTTATACAGAAAAGTAAAAAAGAAAATAAGAATGATAAAAGGTTAACATATAATTAATTTCAATGTACTAAATATCGACATATGTAATAATAAAAATAATAATAATAATAATAATAATAATAATAATAATAATTTCATATATTGTTAATATAACTTTAGGTTACATTAATTACTGCAGTTTTATTTAAATTTTAAATTTTAAACACCTAAAATATATCATTAAAAACTATTTCATTTAAATTAATTAGTCTTATACGCAATCTTATTTAATTATTTTTAAATTAAATTTAGACAAAGTTTTTAACTATAAAAGAAAAAGCATTTCTTTAACTTGAGATAACGTATTGCTTGCATGTTTAAAGCAACACAAAAACCATAAGATCAAGCAAATAAAAATATGCGATCATGTTACTGTTTCTCCAAAAATCAAAGCTGAGAATTTGGGTGGAAATATAATTGTGGAATTGAGTTTTTTAGTAAAATGTTAAGTGCAACTAAGCACATAACCGATAATTGGCAGATTAAAAGCAAACTAAAAGCAAACTAAAAGTGCAACCAAGCCTAGAATTAATAGGCACATAAGATCAACACATCAAATAGAGATTTTTCTATCAAAGAATAACATGGACTAATGCACAAACAAGTTCTCTGCGTACAGAACATAACTAGAAAACAAGTAGAATCAAAACATATTTTTGTGAAAGTTATTTTAATGGTATTATAATCCAAATGCACATAACAAATATATGCAAACACATGCTCAATAAAATTCATTGCAAAAACAAATATCCAAACCAAACCATACTCATTCAGTGAGGAAATTTTCTGCAAAATAAATATCCAAAAACTGTACTAAAGAAAGGATTGAGTAGTATTAAGTCTCATCATGAAAGGCCAGAGTTAATAGAGTTACAACTTAACAAAATTAATATAGCATAGCTAAAATTGATTTCATATAAGAAACCTAAGAAGCAAAACTCTTCAACCATGGACAAAGAAAAGTTTGATTACTGCACCATTCAATCTCCCTTCTTCCTAAATGAGCATCCTTCAGTTAACCTGGCTCTTCCTCCTGTTGGTTGGCACAAGACAGTCTGGCAGTTACCACATACCACAACTGTTTGAGAGTGGCTAAACACAGTTGTTCTGCATTGCCAAATTCACACCACTTACTTATATATCATTATAATCAAATTTAAGGAAAAAAAAAAAGAAATAGATCCTACTTACATGTTGAAGCAGCCTTGACACTTCACATCCTGCAACAAATAATCAAAAGTTACTAATAGAGTTGTTTTCCTTTATAAATAAACAAATTAATAACAACATTTTTTATTCCAAATAATAATAACAATAATAATAATTTATGTACCATGAAAAATGAATTTGGTGACTGAACAAGACGCTTGAGCTTGTGCTTTCTCTTCTCCAACTCAGCTGGAGGATTCAGCAAATCAATATCGTTTTGAAGAACCTACTCAAACACAAAAGCAGAGAAGCAAGTTTCAGCAAGAATACAATATGCATATAAAAATATATCTTACTGTTTAATCTTCTTCTACACTAAAATAACATAGAAAGGTTCTATCAAACCATAAAATTATAAAAAAAAAAAAAAAAAAATTGTCTGAACCTTGTTAACAACGAAAACAAATCAGAAACCACGTTTCAAAAGAAAGGAAAAATTGTCATTCTCTTATTTGTTTCATAGGTCATCATTTAGAGGGTGAAAAAATGCATAGACGATTAGATAAATGAAAATACAACGCCAAATATTGAAGAAACAATCTCAGATCTAAAGCGAAAAATAGGACTCACCATTGTGCGAAGAAAGCCGTTGAAAACCTAACAAAAAGTCTTAACCTAGGTTTTGCAGCAGCATAGAGGGAAAGGAGGCGATGGAAAAATAACTAGGTTTATAAAGCTATTGTGTTGATATCTGGGCCGGCCCAGATGGACAAATTGATGTTCGTCTGTTACTATCTATACTCCTTGGTTTACTTTCTGAACACCCCGTTTTATTATCTACACTCCTTTTTTTTATTTAGTTAAAATAATATGCTTAACCTTATTTATCTCCAACATTTCAAAACACTCTTATTTCTTTTGCATTCATGGACTTCCCCCATGTACTACACACGTCATTTTATGCTTTTTATCTCTCTAATATTGTCGTAATGCTTCTAGTATGTTAGAAAAGACTATTTAGAAAATACTTTTAGAATGTTATTTTTATCATTTTAAATGTACTTTTTGTTACATACTTTAATTTTTAAGATTTTGAAAAGAACTATTTAAAAAACTTTTTCATTTTCATGTTTTATAAGATATTTTCTCAAATTTAAATCAATATATGGTTATATGTACTTTCCATAATAATTTAATAAAATATGTTTATATAAATGCATTTTAAGATGAATAGTTGAAAACTTTTTTATGAATAAATCTTGTCTTATAATTAGAATTCTTGAATGTACTTCATAAGACTATTTCGAAAGTCAAAAACACTGGGATTGGGCTTCTGCACATGAAGGTTGTTGCTTTGGTTATCATCCTAAGCGAGATTCATGGGTTGTTTTCATTCACCAAAACATTGTTATTCACACTGAATATTCAACAAATAGAAATTGAGTTTAATCCTTTAAATTTTTGTATGAAATCTAGGGTAAAATTTTTTACCTCCATAACAGAAGTTGTAAGATCCAAAAAAATTAAATAATTAAATAAATGATTATTTAATAATTGTGGATAATAGAAACCTTTATGATATTTAATGTTAGAATTTATGACAAGAAATAGTACTAGCTCAAGTGGTTGAGAGTACATGGTTATATGGAGAGGACTTGAGTTCAAGTTATGTGTATGTCATTTGAGTGTTATTTTAATTATGTTATCTTAAGGAAATTGCATGTGCACACTTAAATTGATATTAGGTAACCTTGGAAACCTGATTTGGTAGTGGAAATGCGGAGATATAAGACTTGGGAATTAGATTGAGACAGGTATATGGGATTATTACATTTGAGAGTGCATGAAGTAAATAAATAAACAAAAAGCCCAATTATGATGCAAATCTGCAGAGGTATAGAAATTAAATTATGGAGGTGTAGAAGAAAACATTTGAAGTTATTAACCCAATTAATATGGTGGTGCGAGAGTAAATTATGGGGTGCATGCCAAATGATTGGAATTAGTAACTCAATTAACATGGTGTTGTATAATTAAGGGTTGCACGAAGAAAATATTGAATCCTCACGTAGTAAATCCTTTAAAGCTTTGGTTTTGGATTGTTTATTAATTATTTCATGTGAATTAAGAACGTACCATTTTGTTCATGGAATTTTATATTTCAGACGGCAAACATACAATTTGTAAATGAGCAAAACATGTTATAAAACTCAAATATAGAATATGTGTACCCGATTTATGCTCACTTGCACTCTTGTTCTTCTGTAATTGGGTTTTGATCTTGGATATTTACATGACCTCTTGATTTGCTTCTTTGATCCTTCACCGTTATTTAGTGATTTTCTTGCTCTTTCCTGTACTATTTCTTTGTTTTGATTTTTTTCCTGTCTCTGTACGAAGAATGGTTTGGATGAAAGTGTGTGAAAAAATGGGTGCAGAGGATGGTTGATGATGGCTTAAAATGTTAGAGAGGAAGATGATGGTACTTGCACGGAAGTGTTATAGCGGTTGTGGATGGTGTGAGGAGCAGGTGGAGGAAGTTGAGAACACTGAGAACCGTTCTTCTAAAAACTGTTTTTGTATTTTTAATTTTCAATTTTTAAATTTAATTAATTAAAAAAAAAAGAAAGATAATTAATAATAAATAATTTTTAACTTTTTAATTTTTTAATTTTTTAATTTTTTAATTTTTATTTTAATTAAACAAAACGAAAAATATTTAATAATTAATAATAATATTTTTATTATTTTCTTTTAATCTAAAACACAAAATATTTATTTTACTTAACTTTCAAAAACATAAACTAAAGAAACATTTTTTAAGCCATTTTATTATTATTATTTTTTTTAAAATAATTTATTTTTATCCTTTTTAATTAACACTTATTTTTGGCTTTTTTTTATTCATCCAGACAAAATTGGATGTTGACAGTGATCTACAAGGCTTTGGGTAATACCTTTGGGATGGACTTTGCTGGAGCATTCCTTGAGTTGTGGCTCAGAATGACATTCCTTAAGTTGTGGCTCATAATGGAGGATGAACACGTGGCAATCCCAGGTTGTGCCTGGTGAGTTGGTACTGATGTGAGTATGAGAGTTGTGGCTATTACGGATGGTATCCACATGATTAGGCAATCACGGGTTGTTGCCAACGATGTTGCTAATCTGGTGTCGAGAATACGAATTGTGGTTCGTATGGGGAACTCCACTTAGTGTTATGGATGATGGTTCGTAACATGATAGCACACACGTGTATCCACAAGTTGTGGCTTGTAGATGGTGGAATCACGAGTTGTGGCTTGTGGTGGCAAAAGATATCTTAAGGTCATCATTTGAAGATGTAGACAATGGATAAACATGGTGGTGGTCATGCCTTATGGGATCAGAGGATAGAGTTTTTCTTATGTGCGTGTGTGTGTGTGTGTGTACATTTTAATTATGATTATGTATATGTGTGTATTGTTAGCTCACCCTATCTATTTGTGATTGGCGATGATCATGTAATTCGTTATACAGGAGCATACGATGTTGCAGGTAGTGCTAGTGAGGCATAGCATCGAAGTGGGGCAACATGGGAGTTTTTTTTATATTTTTGTAAACATCTGGTGTATCCGACCTAAACTTGTAATGGTTTTATAGAACTAGTGGATTTTGAATAATGGTGTTGTAATAATTGTTTTGAATTTTTTCTCGCATTTTGGGAAAGGCAGTATAATAAATATAGTTTTGATTTTCTATATTGTTTTTATTCTATTTAAATTAGTAATATTTGGTCGAGATGTTACAGAAATGGTTGCTACCAATGAATAGCATGCATCAGAGCACCAAATGAAGTAACCTCTTTGGATCTTCAACAATAGTTGAGGCCCATTCAAAACCACTATAAATAGAGATTAACAGTGAGCTATCATGATCACCTCATTCACTCATCATCCAATCATCTCTTCCATCTCCATCAACCATTCTACTTTTCTTTTCATCATTTCTTGTATTACCTTACACATGGAAGGCTAAGTATCTTGGTTGATTCCTATGTAATTTTATACCGAATTTTGAGGTTAAAAGCAATAAATGTGTTATTCTTTGAAATTATTTCAAAAGCAATTTTACTTCAATTTAATACTTTTGAATTATGATTTATACTTTTAGTATTATTTAGAACAATTGTTTATAATTCAATCTTACATCTTTCGTCAAAATTCTTATTAGAATTTTTATAACCTCTTGTTTAAGTGAAAACACAAGGACTTTACATTGTTAGTGGTTGTACATGTTGTTGACAAAAAGAAGAAGATGGACATCTTCCTTCAATAAGGAGTTTTGATGATGATGATGATGATGACTTATGAAGAAGTATGGAAGACTTAATGATGATGCATGGAAAAATGTTGAAGACTTAAAGAAGGCTTGGATTTAAGAGATACATTCAAGACTTAAGTATTTTAGTTATTTAAGTCTTGTAATTGGTGTATGTTATTTAAAATAGTTAAATTAGTATATTAGGAGTCAAAAGGCAAAACTCAAGCAACAGTGCACTAAGGGAAGGTTTTATTTTTACAAAATGCATTGTGATAATCGATTATCAACGCGAAACAATGTTTTTCATAAACTACTTTGGAATAATTGATTATCACTTATGATAATCGATTATATGTGACAGTTGTGACTTAACTTTCCATATCCTTAACCTAATTTCTAAATACGTTTCTATAAATAAAGTGATAGACTTTCATTTGAAAACACGAAAGTTATTAAAGTCTGAGTACTTGAGAACTCTATGTGGGAATGCTTTGAAAACCTAGTGTGGGTAGAGCGACAACTTTCATTAAGTGGGATCTTAAGTGATTAAGAGTTGTTTTTGTTTCTAGGAGAAGTCGGTCATCCTTTGTGTGATTCAAATGCGGTGTTCATTCCTTGTGTGATTCAATGAAGGTGTTTCTTTATCTCTTATGTGATTCAAGAGAGGTGTCTTCATCCTTTGTAGGACTCAGAGGAGGTGTTAATCCCTTGTGGATTTCAAGGGAGGTATTTTTTAAACTCTAAACTTTCTTATATGTGATTGTATTTGTGATTTATTTTAGTGATTGAGTTAATCTCGTTTTTGAGAGATTAATAACTAGACGTAGGCTCTTTTTGATTTGAACGAGTTACCTTGTGCAATATTCTCTTCCCTACTCTCTTTATTTTATTGTGTTTAATAAAATAAAAGAAAGAATCTTAATTGAACTTTGATATTAAAAGGGGAAAAATTTTAAAGCATAATTTTTATTAAGAACTAATTTACCCTCCCTCTTGGTTTTTTTTTTCCAAACGTTAAACATTCTACTGTGCGATTTCTAACACATGTGAAGTCAATTTTGCATTTCGTTCATATACGATGGAATTGATAAAATGAGAATATAATATAAGTAGGAAGCTAGATGATTTAACTAGTTGGTCAATTAAAACTTATATGCTGATTTGTTTAACCAAAATGGTAAAAGAATAGATAAGTTTACACATTGCTACATGTGTAGTCTAAAAATGATCTTGCTTATATATAGTAGAACAAGTGAGAAACTTAACAAATTGATTGAACATTTATTTAATTTGAAATCTGCTTGGAAATTAATTACGTTATAGTTAGATGAAAACCAATGAAGAATCTTATTATAAGAAAGTTGGAGAATCAACCTATATCATCTTATTTGATTTAGTCTTTTATATCATACATTGTTTTGTTAAACCTCCCTCCTTTTACTATTTGTAACACCACATTTATTTAATAAAGCTAAATAAAGGATATGTCACACAGTATAATAAAAGAAGCGAGAATAAAAGAGTATAACGTCACTCCTACAGATATCCCAATTGCTTAAAGGACGAATAAAAGAGGCACACCACGATGCCAAGTACAAAGTAAAGTAAGAGAGTGATAACGACTTAAACAAATTCCCAGAGAAAACAATACATGGGCCTTAGCCCTAAATGAAGAGCCCAAAGGCAGAAGTCAATTCAAAGGCTAAGCAGCAGAACCATCACCTCCCTGTTGACCACGGGTGTTCCTCGCATCTGCTCACATCAACAAGTTGATGATCATCGCAAAAGAGAGTACCACACAACAGAACACACAACAATAACAGAAGGGTAAGCTAGAGCCAAAAGTGGTTTTATCATGCAATCAGATATACTTTCACAGTCAATTATACATACATCACCCAAGCATGTTATGACCTTCCAAAACAATACATTAAGACTTGACTTGACTCATCCAGATACATATAATCTGGTCGGATTCAGCGGATGCTTGCACTTGTGGTGGATACCTTTGCTCACCCCTGAGCTGCTCACCCTCGAGCTATGTGTTATAAGTGTTACAATGAATCAATTTCCCTCACACACAAGGTTAGCCCTTAATGAGTTTCAGGCCTCCTTCTACTCTCACCACAAGAGTCAGTCCGCTCTAAGTGAGACTAACTGACTCCTTACAATGTCAGGATGCAATCCTTACCTTGAATCCTTACCAAGTTGTATAGATGGGGCACCACCATGGACACCCACTAATAGGGGCCATGAAATTACGTCCCGACCAATGAAGCACGACCCTGAAAATCTCACCTAGAGATTCCAAGGAATTATGTACTGACACCGACTAATCATATTCAAACAATCATGTAATATTTATCATGCTTATAAATCTCATGCCAACCTTTATAATCCATCCTCATACATGTTCCATGTTGAATCCATTCCAAATCATCCTTCCCAATCCATGAATATA
>Ga0214542_1006829_pt1 | contig 20422 bp, 22 predicted proteins | sample CNSS1metaG_FD_160096 | JGI IMG/M metagenome (GOLD analysis project Ga0214542, IMG submission 160096) | Root nodule microbial communities from cowpea collected in UCLA plant growth center, Los Angeles, California, USA - CNSS1 | ecosystem: Host-associated > Plants > Roots > Nodule | place: USA...
CGCGTTCAACAAACCAAGCATTTATGTTTTGAAATGTAATTTTCAATAGTGCACAGATAGGTAATGAGCGAGCCCCCTTAAGCACAGAGTTCATGCACTCCGCCAAGTTTGTTGTCATGTGCGTGTATCTGCGCCCCCCATCATAAGCCTGAGACCACTTATGTAAGGGGATTTTATCAATCCAAGCTACTGCTTATGGGAATTGGGACCTCATAGCTGAAAGTTTTGCTTGCACGGTAGGTTGTTTGACTTCATAAGCTATGAAAAAGAAATATAAAATGAAATGAAAAAATATTATGTATAGGAAATATTTTGTGCATCTGGAATTTAAAGTCAGGAAAACGTCGTACCCAAGTTAATGAATTGTTTCTTGAGATCGGCATTTTTGAAGCGGTTGTTGAAGTTGGAACCCAGATGAAGTATGCAGTAGACAGAGTGAAGATTGTCTGATTCCCAGTCAACTTCTTCCGATCGTAGGGCTGACAAAATTCCCTTGCCTCTATCAGTAATTAGGCAGAGATTTGGCTGAGGAGTTACATGCTCTCGTAGTAGTTGAAAAAACCAAATCAATGCCTCCTTTGTCTCACCTTCTACTATTGCAAATGCCAAAGGAAATATGTTTCTATTTCCATCCTGAGCAATTGCAGTTAGCAAGGTGGCATGATATCTGCCTGTTAAAAAGGTTCCATCCACTTGAACAACAGGTTTACAATACTTAAAACCTTCAATGCATGGTCCAAATGCCTAGAAGCAACGTTCCATAATGTATGTGGAACTTCCATCCTCAGCATCAATATTAACTGGAGGACCGAAAAGTTGAAAAATTGTCTCAGGATTGGTTTGTTGGGCAACTAGTAACCATATGGGAACTTCATTATAAGATTGGTCCCAATCACCATACTCCATTGTAATTGCTTTCTCCTTCGCAATCCATGCTCTTCTATATGTGACTGTGTATCCGTAACGACTTTTGATGTCAGCGACCAAGCTTTTGATGCGAATGCTTGGATTTGTGCGGACCAAATGAAAAACAATGGAAGCAATTTGGGTCGAATCTAGATTGCAGTGATCTTGTGACATTAATGTAGAGAAACACGTATGTGTACCATCAATGGACTTGATTTCCCAATGATGTCGGATTTTACTATAACTAGCCCTCAAACGCCATTGACATCCATTGTTGTAATGAATGCATCGTGCAACATAAAGATGCGATTTTGATTCTACCACATTGAAGCTGTATCCATTAGTGATGTGATAATGTTTGATGGCAGAGACCGTTGCCTCTTTAGAATCGAATTGCATGCGTTCTTGTAGTTCGACTTCCCCATAGGGATTGTAATCCATAGGAGGAATCGGGACAATTACTTGATCGTCTGCATTGTCTTCATAAAAATCATCGGAAGTAAACTCTTCGACAATGTCTGGAATGATAGGTTCGTCATCGATTGGATTAGACGAAGAAGATTCTCCATAATTCCACGAACTCATTATGAACAAGTTGGTATGGAAGTGTAGACCCGAATATTTCAGATTGAAAAATAGATCAGGATATTTCAGATGTGAAGCTTGGTATGCAAAGAAGTTTTGATAGGAGAAACAATGGTAGTGTGGTAGAATATATAAGCGTTTTAGTCAGTAGAATCAAATGGAGTGGGTTGGAGTGCAAAAAGAGTGGGTAGGGGGTGCGAAAAGAAAAAAAATACATTCTTTTTAGAAAATGTGCACCCCCCACACGTTTTCATAGAGAAAACGTGCCCCCCACACATTTTCTATTCAGAAAACGTGCCCCCATTACACTTTCATTTGAAAAACGTGTACCCCCATGACGTTTTCTTCTTACACTTTTTTGATTTTCCGATTCGGCGTGATTCCTGGACTGCTACGCCTGCCATGATACTATTACAACTTCACGCTTCTGCACTCATAATAAATCATGCTTCTGCACATTACTATTGAAAATAATGCATCCTTTTTTGTTGTGCATGATACTGTTCACAATAATGGTTTGATTGGAAATGTTTCTGCCACCTGCAAATTTGAAAAATAGTATGAGATTCTCTGAAAAAGTTATTATTATTGAAGAGAAGGTTTGTGTGGTGAATAGAAGAAGCCATGTGGTGGTGTGCATGGAGGTGTAGGAAAATAGGCTCCTATTTTTTAGACAGGTGCTTTGCTACGTGAGAGAGAGAAAAATGAAAAGTAAGGCATGTGAGTGAATAGTGTGGTGAGGTAGTTTAAATACCCATATCAGGTGCAACATTCACATCACTGAATACTTCATTGCCTTCCCATTGTAGTTGGATTTGCAGCGTATCAAAATTAATTTGTCCTCCATCAATCTAACAGGTTCGGTCAATTTTATGATAATTTTTTTTTGTTTGTTTTGTTAGTGATTAACTTGAAATGATATTCTGTTAATATTTTCATATACTTTTACGTAGTTTATTATGGCTCAGAACAACAACCTGCCAGCAAACTTGTTCGTGTTGCGTCATTAAGACGATCACATCACCAACCAGATTTGGGAAGGAAACGAGAGGGTCCTCCGGCCACGACGCCATTCTATCTGGATACTAAAACATACAGATCTTATTGACCCTAGGGTCAGAATGTTAATTGATGCAACTGGTTTTGGTCACGTTCTAAAAGTGAGTAATATGGAGATTAACCACCTAATGGTAACAACATTATGTGAAAGATGGAGGCATGAAACTCACACCTTCCACATGCCACTCGGAGAAACAACTATTACCCTGGAAGATGTTTCACTGCAACTGGGGATGCCAATTGATGGTGAACCCGTCACCGGTGGAAGTTCTGGAAACCTGCTACAATTGTGTCAAGATTTATTGGGGGATATTCCTCCCGAAAATATGATTACAGGGAACCGAATAAAGCTATCATGGCTAAATAGCAGATTCCGAGAATTACTGGATGACGCAACACTGGCTACCGTTGGACAGTATGCACGAGCACACATCCTCATTTTGATTGGCAACATGTTGATGCCGAATACATCAGCCAGTCTCGTGCATTTTATGTTCTTGCCATTGTTAACAGATTTGGAGCATATTTCAAATTTTAGTTGGGGTTCCGCAGTATTGGCATGCCTCTATCGTGCACTGGATCACAACACAAAATTCCATCAAGACAACATTGGTGGATGCATGTTATTGCTTCAGTGTTGGGCGTTGGAGAGATTTACATGCATCTCTCCAGAAATATAACCAGTCACGGAGGACGAGATTGTGGCTGGGCTTACGTTCCCCTTAAGTGTGAGGTGGTGTCGGCAAACACATTCTGTGTTCCATGACCAAACTACTGTGGTTGGCTTCCGAAAAAAATTTGATCAAATTCAACCAAAGCAGGTTCATTATCACCAATGCTCTACTATTTTGTTTCTTGAAATTTCCTTCGTTTTTTTTTAATTATTAACACTAATTTTTGCAGTTTTTATGGACACCATATCGACAACCACATGTTAGTCGCATGATAATAATAAATGTTTCTCCAATTAGTCGGGCATTGGTTCCTCTTATATGTTTTACGACGGTTGAATTTCACCAAGTTGACCGGGTAGTCAGACAGTTTGGTTGGCGACAAAACATCCCATCCAACCCGATGAACCTGGATGAGGTTCACCGAATTGATCTTTGAGGAAGGGGGGAAATTAATTGGAGGCAATATCACCATCGCTTTATCATGCTATGGAATAATCGCCATAATTCCATTGTTCAGGGCGAACCTTTCACCAAAAGTGGCCATCTGCGTGATAGCTCGCCCTACATGCAATGGTACATAAATCATACCATCCGGTATATCACGGCTATTGCGCAATCATCCGATGATGAAGTGAGAATCATTTTTTCATTCACTGCATGTTAATTAAAGTTTCGATTATAATTGATTTTAAATAATAAAATTTAATTTGTTATTTTGTTTTAGTATGACATGCCGGAGCAATATCAGAATCCGCCTTCACATCAGCAGTTTCGTCCGGATACACCCTTTTTCGGCCTCCTTCAGTCACAAAATGTAACAGCTGGTTTTGGGAATTGGGATCACAGAATGCATCCTCCATCGTCATCTCAATAGGTCCCGACTTCATATGGTTTTTTTTCCAGCGCCTTCAAACTTTGGATCAGGTCCAGCGTAATATTATGGTGGTTTATCTGGCCCACATATTTCCAGCTATGGGGGTATTCCATCACAAATGTTTGGGACATCATCACTAACTCCACCATCTGCATACCGAGGCGCCTCATCTTCACAACCATACTACAGACCTGAAATTCCATTTAATGTTTCAGAAGGAGGTTCTGAATCTGTGGAAGTGGAAGATACTGATGACGAAAGTGAGTCACCCCCTCCTCCCCCACAACCTGAGAGACGACCTCGACGACCGACACGAAGGCCACCATGCGGCACAGGCAGCCACCGTTGAACAATGTTTTTGTCAAATAAAGTTATCACATTATGGGAGAATATTGTACTATGTATGTGTACTATTTGAATATGACAATTGTATATGTACGTAATGAATTCAAGTTTTATAATTTTTTCTTTCTTGATTCACTCAATAATTGTGGAACTACTATGCTTATAAATACCACATCCCGACACTACACGAAATGCAAACTTTCAAGTGTAATCGATTACCATGAACAAAATTTGGACATCTCATACGAAGGTAATCGATTACCAAAGCCTGTAATCAATTACTGAAGTAACACGAACCCCCTCAAACATAAATCCTACCTTGGTAATCGATTACAACACAGCTCTAATCGATTAACAGGAGCACCTGCAAAATTATTTCTACATAGGTAATCGATTACAGAAACACGGCAATCGATTAACGAACCACCACGAGACCTGGAAAATAATTTTTGCCTTGGTAATCGATTAAAGAAACCCTGTAATTGATTACACCTCTACTAGGACCCACTAGAAAGTAATATTTGCCTTGGTAATCGATTACAGAAACTCTGTAATCGATTACAACTCTAACAGGAGCCACTGGAAATTAATTTTTGCCTTCATAATTGATTACCGAAACCCTGTAATTGATTACACCTCTATTAGGAGCCCCTGGAAAATTATTTTGAACGTCGTAATCGATTACACAAACCCTGTAATCGATTACGCGTCGTCTTCCACTATAAATACAACATTTTCTCTCTCCGCCGCTGCACACCAAAAACCCAACCCGCACCCCCTTTCTCTCCTCCGTGATTTCACCATTGTGCCTTCATTTCTTAACCAAATCACCTCCCATCCGTTGCAATCTTTCTCATTTTCAATTCTCTACAAAACCCACCGATTAAAATCTTCATAAACACACAAAAATGGCTAAATCTTCAAGGAAACGCAAGACTCAAGTCCGTGTTCGCCGCTGCCATGGTGCCGCCGTCAACGAACTTGAAGAAATAATTGCACCTTCATAACCACAGAGATTATTCTCTTCCGTAGCACAATATGAGAGGTATACTTCAAAATTTTCCTCTAGAGATATTATTGAACCCAGATATCCTGATGATTTTATTGCTGAGAAAAACTTTGAGTGCTATGATATAATGCACAACTTGGGATTATTACCTTTTTTGACTAATAGTCAATGTTATTATCCGGAGTTAGTTAGAGTATTTTATTCCAATTTACAAATTACTGATGAAGGGGTTATTCTTAGTGAAGTTAAGCATGTCAAGGGGTCTGTTTTGAGGGAAACATGGTGGAGGAATGGAGAGATGATTATTCGAGTCACAATGCAAAAATGATGATTTGTTGTGACAATGTAAATATTGGAGGAAGATTACCGGCAGGGCAAATGAAAGTGGAAACACGTATCCTGCACTACATCTTATGTCGATGCCTGGTGCCCCGATCAAATAACCTTGCCCAAGCTACTAAAGAAGACATTATCTTAATGTGGGCAATGCTGACCAGAAGGCAGCTTAACTGGGATCATGTGATTAGATATCGCATGAAAAAGGCATTAAGAGACAATGCCCATTTACCATATGCTAATCATATTATTGACATTTTGATTAAGTTTAATGTTCCTCTAGAAGATGAACCATTTGAGGAGATTAATTGGAGAACAGGTCCAATTGGTGCTGAAGTGATTCATTCCTTTGGTTTTGTAAAAAACCAAAATGGTGAATGGATTCATAAACGTGATATGCAGGATGCACCTATTCATGATGATCGCACACCATCTCCACCGCCTCAGCCTACCCAAGATGCATCTACTGCTATGCTTAATGATATTATCCACGAAATTCGCGATCTCCCACTACAAGAAATATCATTTAGCGACAAATTAATACCGACGGATATATATCCATCGGTATTTGCCATTTACCGACGGAATTATCGATGGTCACCCATGATTAACATTACCGACGGATTAATCCGTCGGTAATGACTGTATGGAATTTTGAACCCAGTTTTCGACGGATTCATCCGTCGGTAATGTTTATGTGAAATTAGCCCCGACGGAGTCGCGTACTTACCGATGGATTATATCCTTCGGTAAAGTGCGTGGTATTTTGAAATTGCACCTCACCTTTTTTTCCCCAAATTCAGAAACTTCCCCGTCGCCTCTCTCACAGAAATCACCACGTCGCTGCTGCTCTCACAGAAATTGCCATATCTTTGCCATTACCTCGCCGGTGTCGTCGCCTCACCGTTTTCGTCGTCTCTCCGCTGCCACCATGGGTCGGAGTTCCAACGTGGCCTCTCTCTCCTAAATTCACCACGCCAATTGCGCTGTCACTGCTCACCGACGTCGCCATTGCGCTACTGTCACCTCGCCACTATCATCGCCTCTCCGCTGCCATCGTGGGTCTGAGTTCCACGTTCGAAGCTCGGCTAGGTTCCACGTCAGAGCGGCTCTGTCTTCTCGCCGGCCACCGCGTTCGTCGACCGTGACCTTAGTTTTGGTGAGTTTAATTGATTCTTCTTCTTGCCATTGTTATGCTGTTAGGTTTTCTCATTGGTTTTTGATTGGTAAGGAATTGTATTCTGGATTGCCGGTGCCCTCACTCTCGCTGGCCAGCCACTGCATTGTTCCACAGAGCGCTGATTTTGGTCCCAAAGCACTGATCTTGTGGTGTGTTTGCGAGATAGGAGCCATTGTAAGGTGTGTTTGCCGTTTAGTTCTGTTTTTGGTTTAATTATTGTTGATTGATGTTTAGTCCAAATTGAGATTGGTTGAATTGTTATATGCATTTGGATTGGTTCTGTTTTTGTTTTGATTGCTAATTGATGCTTAGTCTAAATTGAAATTGTTTGACGGACATATCCGTCGGTAATGACATGGACTCCACGAATGGATTTACCAACGGATCTGTCCGTTGGTAAGTACCGACGGACAGATCTGTCGGAAATAACCAGCGGAAAGGATGACGGATATTTTCGTCGGTAATTACTGGCGGATTTCAACAATCCGTCGGTAAATGATTACCGACGAGCAGTTTATCGACAGATATTTTGTCGTCGGAAGTCCGTCGGTAAAAATCATTACTGACGGATTATGGTTATTATCGACAGATTCTGACCGTCGGTAATTAACGTTTTTCTGGTAGTGTCTGGGTTTTTGTTGGTTCAAGATTTGACAATATAGATGCTCAGGTTGTTCAACTTGAGGAAGACATGGCTTATGTGCGGCGCCAATTTCCTCCTTCTTAGATGCATTTTGATGTTTATTTCATTCAAAAACTTTGTATTTCTTTAATGCACTTTGACATTGATATTATGTTAGTACGATTACAACATGCAGTAATCGATTACAGCATACGGTAATCGATTACAGAACCAAAAACGTTCACCCCCCACACGATTTCACCTTTTGACTCGCTTGACCACAAAAACGTTTGGGGGCTACACGATTTCTTCATACGAAAACGTGCACCCCTAGAACGTTTTGCCTACTTCCGTAATTTTTTAAAAACTTGCCTACTTTCGTAATAAGCCCAAGTGATTTGCCTAAAAGGGAAAAAAAAAACCCAAAAGCTTTAATAACAAAAACGTGAATTTGCATATGACCCACCTCCAAATATGATAAAGACTACATGCACTCACTTCCCCATGTAATTCACGCAGACCCCGGAACACCCTAATCTCTCGGGTCTTACAACATGCCCATTCTTTCATCCAAGGAAAGGTTGCTTAAAAGCTAACAAAGCAAATAACTAGAGGCAAGTCCTATATCTCCACCACCACAACACAAAAGTATACTTTTGTCACCATCAATTTTAAACCAGTTTTTGCAAACAAAAAAAAACTGCACCTCAACTTGCTAAACACATGTCAAATCACCACTATAAGTTAAAAGAAAGTAAGTAACCAAATGTTATGCTTGTGGAGCGAACGTGAATGCATGTAACCGATCATATGCATGCTAGGGTTTTTCCTCAATGCAAAATCAAAAACCAACCACACCACATCACATTATGGAGAAGCAAGGGAACATGAAACCGAGGCTACTACTCAAAGTACAATCTGCTGCAATGTATTTAAACCACCAAAAACATGATAAATATCCAACATGAATGCATATGTCTGCACCACATGGATAAAGAGGCAAGAATAAATATATATGTCTAACAATCAAGTAAATCATGCACTGTACCACCCACAACCAAACCTTAACCATGTGAGAGAGAACTACACCACAAAGCAACGTGAAAGCAAGGCAAGAACCACAATGCACTACATACATGAATGAAGAAAAGCAAAGGACTTGAACGAAGTATAATATTGAAGAGGAGTGACTGCACCACAATGACACACCACCGCTACAATGCATTGGGAAAAAAATGGTTGCACTAAAGAAAAAAAAAACTCTAGAAAACCTAAAAACCTCACGTTAGGGTTCAAAATTCAACAACTAAAATAAGGACAGCACCAACAAGTCTTTCCTGCAGACCATGGTTTAAAACAACATCAACTCATGTAAGGGTATATAAAGGAAAGCAATGCGGTACCCACTGGAGACAAAGGTAGAAAGTACGTGAATCATAAAGGAAAGAAATAATCACAAAACCCACGAGTCGTACTCCTCCATACACCACAATTTTCTCATACCTGACCAAGCTGGTGTAAGAAGCGAAAAAAAAAACAAGCAAAAGATAAGACACAAAAGTTTAGCTTCATTCATCAATCATCAACATATAAAGAAACGAAAATAGATCTAGCTTCCCCTACCTAGAAATCCTGCTATAATTACTCCACTAGCGATCTTCCTTGCTCCAACTTTGATCCAACTTTGATCTCCTCCCCCTAGACCTTCTCCCAGCCTTTCTACACTCTTTCCACTCAATCTTTTAGGGTTTTGTTTTACCTTATGTTCAGCCACACGAAAAGTTTTTGCTTTATTCACCCTTCCTACCTTAAAAAAATTACTAATTTAATTAAATTGAACAATTAAATATGAATTAATTCTTTAATAGCTAATCAAATCCCATTAATCCTCTTGTCTACGTACAAAGTAGAACTTATCCTTAGCTTTTCATCTACTCAAATTCATCCCCAAGGCAAAAATATAAGATGTTATAATTTTATTCTAGCCAAGGTTTGAACTCACAACCTCCCAATTACCAAGTGCAATGCACAACCATTCAACCAATTCATATTTCATGATAATTTCTATACTTCTAGAATTATATTATCACTACCTATGGGCCCGCATATTATTAAAACAATAAAATAATTAAATTCGCACACTAATAGCATCCATAAGACTTAAACCTAAGTTTCCTCATAATATCCAAGTACTCTCAACCACTTGAGCTAGTACTATTCTTTGTTCTCTCTCTCCACATTAATTAACTTAGGTATTTCCTCCCTCACATTTATTAAAAAATATTTATTTATTTATTTAATTTTCCCGGGTCTTATAGAATGGACTGCTAGGCGATTTAGGTAACCAGGGATATCTCTGGAATAAGTGTTGCCAGACAGTACGTGGGAACTGCTAGGTGGCCTTCACTACTACTTTGTCTGGCGGTGCTTAGACTACGTCAGGCGATAGTGTGGTGGCAGGTTGCGTTTGTGTTGGTTTGTGTGCATCGTGGTAATGGTCTTTGGTTTGAGATATGCATGCATGGATTACGAGCGGTGAGGTTTGTAATGGATTTGAATGCAAGATTAATACGGATGGGGATGTTTGTATTGGATGTAATTTTGTGTAGGGATACGAGTAGGAAGGTTCATATGTTTTGTGCTCACACTTGAGGCTGTTATGAGTAGGGAGGTTCATAACAGGTGGTGTTCACGCGTTTTGGACTACGAGCGGGGAGGTTCGTAGAGGTTGGACTATGAGTGGGGAGGTTTGTACAGTTGGACCACAAGCAGGTAGGTTCGTGGAAGCATATGGAATCCCAAAGACCATGGTCAAGTATGTGCATGATATGACTGGATGTGCTATTTCATATAGGTTATGAGACTATTGCTGTATATGTACCTTGTATGGTAAGGTCTCTAAGTTGTGAGACTTGCTAAGTGAAGTTATTGATTTTGGGTGAGGTATTCATGTGGACTGTTTTTTGTTTTTCTGTTTGAGCTCACCTTTACTATTTGTGTCACATGAGAGCAAATGTTATTCCAGGTGTTGACGACGAGGCATAGAGCCGAAGTGAGGGCTATCTTGAAGAATCTTCTTAAAGAAACATGATTTGAAATATTTTGTATTTTCTTTTAGGTAACTTTGGATTTTGGAGTTGTATTAAATAAATTATGAGATAATATTATTTAATATGCTTTTAAAGTTTTAAATTTTTCCTACACTTGGGAATGATATCAGATGTGAAATTTTACTTTAATTATATATGTATGCTTTACCTAGTAATATCCAACAAGGGTGTTACATATGACTTCTAATTCTAAAGTTTCATATTCCTTGGAGTTGCTTATAGGATCAAGATTACATAAAACCATCTTTCTCTAAATCTTCTTTAAATGTGTGGACACAAAAGTATACATTTGTCAAGGTCCTTAATAATGTGTGTGATATTCCTTTGTCCCAATTACCTTCTACTTATACAGGAGGAGGTATGGTCTTTGTACAAATTTATAAAGAAGTTTACCTTGTTGGCTTGAAGGAGTGCAAAAATAATTTGTATAGGTATATTTTGTTAACAAAAAGGATAAACCATTTATATATTTATACCTTTGTAAAAAATTTGATGTTGCTTGGAAGCATTTAGGTCAATGAAAGACAATTCCACTTAGCAAAGGGTTATATGAATGTACTTTTTCTTCTTTAGAAGTCATGCAAAAGGTTTTTGTTATTAGAACATGAAATTTATCTCTTGACATTCTTTGTGTTTTTTCTTGGACAAAAGATTTTTTCCCAGCTTCCATAAAACCCAAGAAAACTCAATGTTGAGTTCACATTCATGGTCTTCTTTTAGATTATTGGCGGTCAAAAGCAATTTTCTCAATAAACACATTGAATTGGTACACCTTTATCTTTAGATGATTATACCAAAAATAAGCCTCGATGTTTCTTTGCATGTGTCTTGGTTGATGTTGATCTGTTATCTAATTTTTCTAATCAAATTTTGGTGGAAAGGCGAGCATTTGCGTTCATTGTTGATGTAGAGTATGAGAAATTGTCTCTATTTTGTTCAAATTGTAAAATGATTGATCATCTATCTAATTGTAAATGGTTACAACAAAATGCCAATCTTATTTCTGGTGGGAAGAAAACAATTGGCGAAAAATACAATAACATTATTGTTCAAAGGTGGTTGGTGTATAAGATGAGACTAAGAGATCTTTAGCTTAAGTGGTAGAGCCTTTGGTGCAGCCTATGATGGCGCCTACGGTACGGCATGTGTGGCGCTTGTGGTGGAGCCTATGATCCATTCTTTTATGGTGCAACTTGTTGCTTAATCATAGCTTGAGGTTGTGGTGGGTAATCATGATAATATTTGTGTGTGAATGGATCATCTCTTGTTAACAATCTAGATGGTGGTGTCCTAGTGAAATTTGATTCCTTGACTGATATTCCTTCTTTAGAGGATGTCACACACTTCCATTATGAATAATTTGCAAGTTTGGAACGAGAGGATGAACTAATGATAAATTTTTTAATATGCTGAGGAATTTGCCTTTTTCTGTATATAAAGTTCAAAGTATGCAATGATTTTTATGAAGGAAATAATGTATTTTTTCATAATAGGTATTTGTTTTGTTGCTATTTAATTTTATCATGGGTTTGGTACAATATTCTTATTTTTTTTTCCTTTTTAGTTTTTTAATAAGATTTTTGTCTAATGACAGTGACACCTAACATGAGATTATTTAAAAAAAAACAACTAATATTATTTTTTTAGTAAAAACATAATAATTTTAATTAAAAAACCTCAATTTCTAAATACTTAACATATCTTAAAGTAGAAAATTGAAAAGAAACATATAAAAAGTTAAAGTCCTCACTTTAAATGAGACTTCTTTTTAAATGAAATAATAAAGTTTTATGAGACATAAAAAAATAATTAAAGTCATCTCATATATAGTGAGACTTTGATCATCTCACATGGTGAGACTTGGAAAAAGAAGAAGTCGTCTTCTAAAAGTAAAACTTTAAAAAATATTTTAAATCTTTTATTGGGTAACGATTTTAATTTAATAAATTACGAAGTTATCACTTAAGTAATAAAATTTTATTTGTAAAAAAATTAAATTGGTTATTTCAGTTAATAATTTAATTCACTTGTAAACTTGATTTTCTACTTTGAATTATGTTCTACCGATTATTTAAGAAAATATTTTATATAATTTTTTAAAATAGTTTATTTAAGAAAATATTTTATTAGTGACCAATTTTAGTGATGAAAAGTAATGAGTAATATTGACTAATTTAAACATCAATTTATACTTTAAACATCAATTTATAAACTCTAAATTAATAATAACTAAAGTAATTTATAATTGATTTTTAAATTGATCACTACAATGAATTGTCTTTAAATAGGTTAGTAACATGACTTATCAAATTATTAAAGTTTTAGTATCTACAAAATTGGTTACTAAATTTGTATCTTGGTCATTAATGAAATAAATTTAGAGACCAATTTGTGTATGGCCTAATTTCAACTTATAAAAAAGTTTAATTTTTTTATTAATTTTATGTTCTTTTTCGAGCAATTTTTTCAAATGTTGTATCAGAGCCTCAATAAATCAAAAACAATTTAATAGAAACTCAATTTTGCAAGTACTCAACCAATCAAAATATTTAATAAAGACTCAATAAATTTTTTTTAAATTTATCGTAGATGTCAAATTTAATTATTATTTTTTGAATATTGTAAGTTACGTGACGGAGTTTCACTACATGTTTGTTTATTCATTCATTTATTTTTATTTCCCTCGCATTTGCATATTTCAATCTGTAAATAATCTCTAAAATTTAAGATATTCGTTACAATAGTGTTAGATTAGAGGAGTAATAAATAAATTTCTAACATTGTTTTATTTTTAAATTGGGTTTTGTTGTTACCTAGTGTTTAACGTGATTCTAATGTGTGGTAGTGAGTGGCATATTTTTTTTCAGTTCAACGGAAAAAGAATGAGGCAGTGGTATAATATTTACCATTTCTATAATCATACGTGACATCATGAAGATATCATCCGAGATCAAAAAGGAAGATTTTGATATTTTTTTACGATATATATTAATAATAATATTTGTCTTTAGGTTAGGTGTACTTTAAATTTGCATAATTTGAGTCTCGAAAGATATTTTTATCTTTTACCGTCACATAATAAAATAAGCTAAAAAGTGATTTTCAAAGTATAAGTATCCAACTTTTTTTTTCGATGAGGATATTATATTCAAACAAAAGAGTCGATAGATAGTTGACAAAAAAGAACATTTGATCTTATAAATAGACAATGAAGGTACGGCAAACTAATATTGATTGTTTACTATTGATGAATCTTAGAAAAGTATTGTTTAAAGTATTTGGATAACTTTGTTTAAAATATTTTGGTGTCTAGGACACAAGTGAAAACGGTTTACTATTACAATATTTTTTAAAGAGAAAAATACGAGAAGACAGGAAAATTCCAAATAAAATTGTTAGGTATTATTATGAACTTTGATATATAATGACATCTCAAAGTCTTTAATCATTTGACATCAGATGAAAATTTATTAAAAAAAAATGAAATAAAAGTGATAGAAAATATATTATTCTCCAGTAATTAGGCCAATTAAAAATGATTCTTCTATAATTATGTTAATCAAATCTATTTAATTAGGATTAACAAAAATTCTGTAATTATGTATAGCATAATTTCATATCTTTTGTAGATCATCCTGTTGTGTAAACATTCATCCCCAATGCATAATAAGACACACTTTCAAATCATCTCTCATCTCTCTTTCTTACATGGTATTCTAATATAAAAAATAACATCCCTTCTATTATGGAAATGGAGAAGGACCATTATGCTATGTAGGCCGAACTTTTTGAAACTCATGCTCAGCCTACTAGAGTTCTCAACCATATTATCCCTCAACCCGGAAAAGAACGTTCAACTCCAACTGATGTTGATCACGAATAGTGGACCACTCTTGATTCCACTATACTTCAATGGATCTACTCTACCATCTCTTTTGATCTTCTTGCCACTATCATGGAGAAAGGCTCCACATCCATGACTACATGGAATCGTTTAACTGCCATTTTTTAGGACAAGAATTCTCATGCTATTGCTCTCGAGCAGGATTTCTCTTCCATTCACATGGATAACTTTCCAAATGTTTCTACATAATGTCAACGACTCAAACAAATTTATGATCAGTTGGCAAATGTTGGTGCTCTTGGCAGCAGTCATCGTTTAGTATTGCAACTAGTATCTGGTTTGTCTGAGCCCTTGCACGATGTAGCCACCTTGATTCGTCATAGCAACCCTTTTCCATCCTTCCTCTAAGCTTGTGTATGCTGACTCTCAAGGAATCTAGTCTAGCGAAGATGCAAACCACTACTTCTCATACCTCCAAGCACACTTCAGCCCTACGAGACACTAATTAGTCCTCACAACCACACTTCAATTGTCACTCACACAATCATTATGGGACCAGTTGCAAACGCAAAATCCAGGTCGCTCGACTGGACATAATCAGCGTAATGGATCTCACTCAAATGGTTCAATTGGTTCGTCTACTTTTACTATAGCTCATTCTCCATCTTGGTAGACACCTTAATCCTTTCCTTGCAATCCCTAGGGTTGGACTCCCCCTCCTTGTGGCATGCCTCCTTTTCCCTATCCCACAACATCTGGTACATCCACACTAGAGCCTCGTCTCACTCAGCGACATCACAAAGATGGTTCAATTCAAATTTCTTTAAACTTTAAAGTGCAATACAAAGTGAGAAGGGTTAGACAGAAGAGCAATGCACAAGATTTTTATACTGTTTCACTTAAACATGAGCTACATCCAATTAGTCAAGGTAACCTGAGACTGACTTTGCACTGTTTCATAATATTTACAAAGTTTACAACATTACACTTTCAAAATGTGCAAGAACACCACACAATGACTCTTGAATCACACCAACACAACAAGACACTTGTTGCATACCTGGAAAACCACCAGGCATAACCTAAAAGCTTGAGAAAGACCAAACCTCAGTGGTGGCACAACCTTGCCTACAAAAACCACTTTCTCCAAGATTCAAACATCACGCAAAAAGCTCCAAGAATGATCCAAGATCAATCTTTAACAATTGAACATCTGGATGATCACGAAAGAGAGAGAGTTTCACATATTTCAAATTAATCGGTTCATTTCACTTAACTTAAATGAAATCATTCGATTACAAGATAAATCAACTGATTGAATATGTACCAGTTAAGAATACTACAACAAACCTTTTAATTTGTTAAAAACCCATTCAACATATTAAAAGACATTATTTAACCTATTGAAAAACATTTCAACAAATTAAAAGACACAACTAAGACCCTATACATCTAATTAATGCTATAAGGTCTACAACATGAATACAATTCTTCAAGCTTGTTTACCCGATGAATAATCCAAATATAGAGCACACACACAAGGCTTGATCAAAACGTGAAACATCAAATCCCCGCATCTTCATTAATGTAAGCATGGTTCCAACATGTTACAAGGCAATGACTTCATGTACCTTCATCAAATCTTCAAGCACCAAATCATCCAAGCTATTTGTGCCTACATTGTGCCCCTAATTTGATGAAGCCAATCTCCATGTCTCCATTGGATCAACCTTCATTTACTTGGACTCCATTGAATTGATGAAGTGCCATCTAAGCATCATCTTCCAACTTGGCTTGAACTTTGAACTTGAAAATTATTTCCAAGAGTAGTACACAATAGATAACAAGAACACACAGATGCAAATGCTCCCCTATCAATAGTATGGGTTTTATCCAGATTTGATTTAGCATTTTCTTAGTTCAATTCCTTTAAATTCCAATTTTAATGCTTCCAATTTTTCTCCCCCTTTAGATTCATCAAAGAGAAGTAAAACATTAAGATCACAAACAAAGGATAAAGTTTCATTGATACATTGCAACAGAAACTGAAACAGTGAAGAAAAACATAAAATTGATGCAATCAACATGCTAAAATAGAAATCAGTCGACTAAAAAACTAATAGAACTCATAACAAGGCAACATAACCCTATGAATGCAATGAATGATCCTAAAGGCCAACACACTTAGTCATCATGAGGATTGTTTCTGGTCTGGAATGAAGTAAGCAAATTATAAATGTCATGGATTTGGCCATCCAAATCATTAAACCTCTCATTGCAAAAGGTATGATGTGCATCTTAAGACACATTGAGTTCATGCAGTTGGTGCAAAACCATCCTCTCAAATTGTGAGTACAAAGGGTCTTTGTCCTCTAGAGGGTTGTAGGGGATAATGTAAGGTGCATGCACATTGAAATTACACACCACAAATTCCATTTGATCAAACAAATAAGAAAAAAAGCAACACATGGCTAATTTAATAGCTATTAGGGGTAGTGTGTACCTGACCACAAAATGCTCTCTTTGACTAGGTTAGCTTTTGAATTTAATTCATTCAAAAATTTGCAATTCAAGTAAAATAAACACATAGATTTTCTAATTTAGTCGATTGAAAATTCAACAGAACATTAATATTTGCACACAGAATATGGTTAAGTGAAATTAACTCATAGATTTGAAAATACAATCGATTAAAAATCGTGAAATTGAACTTTATATTCTCAGATACTAGTTTAATGAAATCAACACATAGAATTGTAAAAATAGCATATTAACATTTGAGACAAATTGTGTTTTCTGCATACAGTGGCATCTTAAGTAAAATCAATGCATAGATTTACAAGATCAATAGACTGAAAAATTTTAACAGATCATGATTTTTGTATGCAATAGCTATTTAAGTGATATGAATGTCTAGATTTGTAAAATCAACAAACTGAAAGTTTGAAAGATCAAATTTTTTCAAACAGAGATTGTTTTAAGTAAAATCAACACATAAAAATGAAAAATCAACAAGCTAAATACGACATACCACATTAGCTTATTTTAATGAGATCGATGCATGTCATAAAATTAACATGCTACAAACACATTAGAACACATTTTTCATGTCTTATATGCCTAGTTCAGTTCTTAGCTTGTTATATCTATCTCTAGCTAATGGTTTTGTAAACAAATCAGCCAATTAATTTTCAATTTTAACAATTTGAATTTCACAATCTCCCTTTTGAACATGGTCTCTTATGAAATGATACCTACTCTTTATGTGCTTGGTTTTAAAATGTTGTATTGGATTATTGGTTAAGTTGATGGCACTAGTATTATCATAATACAAGGGTACCTTGCTTAGCTTTACACCATAGTCCTTGATGGACCTTGTAGCATGAAAATGAAGAGGAGAAGGTCCATGGCTGTAGTGGAAATGGAGTGAAATGGAGGAGTGGATTCAAGCTTGGAGGCTCTTGAAGCAATGAAGGTGAAATGGAGAGGAAACCTAGAAGATAAATCTATTCTAGGGAAGGAGGCTAGAGGAGTTCTTGGTAGAAACTAGTCTACCAAAGTGACTCTAGAGGTAATAGGTGGAGTATTGTCAACACTTAGTCTATTACCAATCCAAAGTAACCAAATACAATAGTAGAACCCCATTTATAGGAATCATGGCTGGCCAAATGAAATGAAAATGTATCATCAAATGAAATGGAGATGTAGCTTGGAGAAGAAGCACAAAGGTAGGTCATGTGATGCAAAAGAGGAAGGAATCTAATGCCATGTGGCAAAGTTACACTCTTCTTGCATACACCAAGTGGACAAGAGGCTCTCCAAAGCCTTGTCCTCCAAGATCATTCTTGGCCAAGGGATTTGAATTGGGCTTGCATTTGCCCAATTTTGAAACTAAACAATAAAGTACTTTAGTATTTTTATTCTATAACATGGCCTAACATGTGGCCCAAAATAAAAGCTATTCTAATGCTCCAATAATGTGTGCTCTCATATTTTGATGTCTTCTTTAGCCCATGAGAATAGCATAGGAAGCCAATGATGAATTTGATCCTCTTGAGGCAATCCCATTTGGATCCTTCTAAGCATGCCTCTTGTTATTGGGCTTCTTGGTGGGCTTTGGGCTTGAGATGCATGTAGGCCTAAGATTGGGCCTTGAGCATGATATGGGCCTATAGGCTCTTCATCAGTCCATGAGTTGATTTGTCAACCATATGACTTGTGCACATCCATGTCTAGTTGCTATGTATTCAGCTTCAGTAGTGGAGAGTGCCACACATGCTTGATTTTTGTTATTCCATGAGATTAGACTTGTTTAATTTGTGTATACACAACTTTGTCTAATGTATATTATTAGACTTTTTTAACCAATGTATTGACATACTCGTCTAGTGTTTGTTCGTAGACTCGTTTAATTAGTGTTTGGACACAATATGTCCATACACTGGTTAATTTGTGTATGCACATGCTTATTTAATATATATTGTTAGATTTGTCTAATCAATGTATAAACATACTCGTCTAGTGTTTATTGGTATAATCATTTAATATGTGAATGCACAAACTTGTCTAATGTATATTGTTAGACTATTTAATCAATGTGTAGACATACTCGTCTAGTGTCTCTTGGTAGACTCATTTAATTAGTGTATAGACAAATAGTGGCGAAACTTGAACAAAAAATTTAGGGGTGCCAAATTATATTTGTTATATATAATTTTTTTTAGTTAGAAAAAAAGCTCTTCATTTTTTCTCTTCATTTCCTCTGCTTAAAACAAGCACACACAATAGTAGAATTCAAAAAATTATGATTATCATTCGCTATTATATCATGCTATTATATCATGATACCACACCATGAATACCATTTTAGATAAGCCCTTCGTACCTCATCAATTTGATTTGGTGGTATTGTCAAATTTGAGGACGCTTTTCCTATATCGCATTCTAATGATTTTTTAAATTCATTATATGTAACTCAAAGAACTTTAGAGATTTATTTTTCATTGTCTTGAGTTCTTGGTTTTCATGAAATTTTTAAAGTTTTATTAACGTAGATGCATTTTTTTTCATCTTTATCACAAACCTTCCTTTTAAAAAAAAAGAATCATTTTTTTTACTCTTTATCATAATCTTTCTAATATAAATTTATCACCTCTCGTCCATTTAAAAAATAAAATTTATATTCACAAATCACAATTATCACAATGCAAAACATAACAAAACTCATACCACTTTAATTAAATAAGCAACATGGTATAAATTCAAAACTTAAAAAAAAATTACCATAAGCAGCGAAAAACACAAAATCCCTAAATTTCATAAGGGTTATAATAATTTGGGAAAATTATAAATAAGGTTCATACGAATTTCATAAAAGAATCCCTAAAATCATAATTAGGATTTATACTAATTTGGGATAAACTTAATTTGAGAGAAACATCCTAAATATAATCATCAATCTAACATAAATAAATCATAATAAGATAGTAACCTTGTTCTGTGAGAGATCACACCACAAAAAAATTATTATTTAGTGGAGGTTTTTTTTTCAATCTATGGAGGTTTTCACCCTCTGCAAATTAATTTGCGGGGGTTTTTTAAACCTCCACATTTAGAGTCGCCACAAGTTATTTGTGGAGGTTTTGAGTAACCCCTGGTATCCGAGTTATATTACAGAGGTTATTTTGTGGAGGGTTTTAACCTCTTCTATTGGTGTCTATTATTTTGTGGAGGGTTGAAACCTCCTTTATCTGTAATTACCCACCTGCATTTAGAATTTATTAATTAATGAAATTATCTTTATGATAATAAATAAATAAAATATGTAAATTTGTTAAGTACACAAAAATTAACCAAAATTAATTTTATTGATGATTTG
>Ga0214542_1006830_pt1 | contig 20422 bp, 14 predicted proteins | sample CNSS1metaG_FD_160096 | JGI IMG/M metagenome (GOLD analysis project Ga0214542, IMG submission 160096) | Root nodule microbial communities from cowpea collected in UCLA plant growth center, Los Angeles, California, USA - CNSS1 | ecosystem: Host-associated > Plants > Roots > Nodule | place: USA...
AGGGAGGCGCAAATCCTCCCCCAAATCAAGTCAAGCTCCATCTACAAAGGCTTAAAGAATTTGTGGTCAAATTCTCTCCAAGGAGGGGAGGATGATGAAGGATTGACCCCAACCAAGGATGGAGGCACATGCTTAAGAAGACTAAGCATGTTTAGAAAGGAAGTTCACTAATCCTTCATCCCTTTCATTTGTGTTTGTTATTTTTTATTCCCTAAGTTGACTTAGTTGAATCAACTTTAGTTGACTTGTTGACCTTTGACTAGGTTTGACTTGTTAACTATAGTTGACTTGACTTAAGCCAACATGCAAATCTATGTTTATTTGCTTTGTAGGTTAATTAGGAGTAATAAAGCAACGCTAGGTGGCGCATGGTGATTGAGGAGCATAAATGATGTGGAGGAGAGAGTAAGACAAAGACATAAAGCATAAAGTGAAAGGCATAAAGCAAGTGTACCAATGTACCTTTGGTCTCCTTTGTTTTTAGCACAGTTTGGCCACTTTTTGGAGAGATATGAGGCACCTTCTTTGTCTCCTTTTGTGCTAGAACGAAATTTGCCTTGCACACACCATAGTTAGCTCTTTTGTCTCTCATTTTTGTAACCTTATTTGACCTAGTTTCTAGAAGCTAGGGTTAGGTTTTTGTAGAGACATCCTTATGTCTCTTTTATTTGCTTAGAAGCCCCTAAACTCTTCTATATAAGGGGTGCTCCTAGACATGTAAAAGGGTTGAAGATTTTGATGTAAAAACACTCTTGTGTCTCAACCATTTGTGAGAGTTTCCTCCCTAGGAAGTGAATACTTTTGAGCCTTATCTTGCATAGCAAGTGGCGGCACACATCCACTCATCTTCAAGGTTTTCATGGCTTCTAGCCTAGCCTTGTAGTGGCGTGCTTCTCACATTTTTACCATTTCTTTCCTTTCCATTTTATGTTTTCTTCTTCTTTTAATTGTTCTTGGTTTTCTATAGTTTATGTGCTTTCCATTTCCTTTTTGTTTTGAATCAATCCATCATCTTCTTCTCTTGAGCTTTGTGAAAGGAACTTTCACATCTAGATAGCTTGCTATCTTAATGTCCAGTGGGGATTTCACTTAGCTTTCTTAATCAACTCACACCATATTCAATAATCTTAAAAAGAAAGAAGATAATCCTTCATTATTAAACCAACATGCTAATTGTATTTTTGTGTTGTTTTTAGGTAATTAAGAAGAAGTAGAGCATGGCTAGATGGTACATGATAATTGAAGCACTTGGATGATATGGAAGAGAGAGGAAAGCAAAAAGCATAAAGCAAAAGAAAAAGTATACATGTACCTTGTCTCCTTTTGCCTTTTTGGTTTTTTTTCCTTTGAAGGCTATTTGGTCTCCTTCCTCTTTTGGCCTAAAATCCTCATGGCAATGCATCCACCAATCATATTCACTCACTTAGCCGAGACTTCATTAGATTTAGGTTTCTAGGGTTTACTTGTTAGTCCATTCCATGTTTGTGTATTTGCTAAAGGACCCCTATGAACTCTTATTTAAAGGGTGCTCCTTGTCTTGTAATATGTACCTGAACAACGACCACTGAGCCAGACACAAATATGGTGTGCTCATTAGACTTCTCTCTATACACTATCAATGATCTATTCAAAGAAGAAATCATAAAAATGTGCACATGACTAGTCCACCAGTACTGCCTCAGTGTGTCTAGGTTATCTAATAACCTAAAAGGTAGGTTTGTCAAGGTCCTAGACGTCTGAGGGAAAAACAGAACAGCAAAAGATACAAGCCCATAAAGGCGACAAACATTTTGCACATTATCTACCTCACCAACCAAATCACGCATCCTTTCAATAATGTCACTCACCTTTATTTCCCTTGAAGGAAATAGCAAACCAACTTCCTCACACAACTCAATATAAAAAACAACATCATTACCCCCCAACACTTAAGCCTAAACATATGCTCACATCTAAACAACTTAACTTAACCAACTACTGCCTAACTTGGATGAATTCCCACCGACTCAAAACCTTTCTAAGCAACGCACAATTGATGTTAAGCTCTTTCTTTATCCTTAGGCATGATGAAAAAAGGGTCAATTCAAGTATGCTATGGTGACTATTGCTAAGTAAGGCGTTTGCTTCAACAATGTATTTGGTTTGGTAGCGGTGCTCAATGCAATCCTAAAAAAAATATATTTCAACTTACAATTAACACAAATGTCAGCAATGTAACAAATATACCAAATTTAATGCATATATACATTTATCATTTAAGTTACCTCTTTGTTATCACTCATAAATGCTTTTTTTGTGCTGCCGGATGCCTTTCCTCTATTGACATCCTTTTTCTTTGTGCTAACATATGCCTTTCCTCTATTGACATCCTCCTTCAATTTCTCTGATGACGAATTTCTTTTGCGTTTCCCAGCCATTTCGCTTTCAATAAAAACCAACTCAATAACACATAAGAAACAGCCAAAACCAAAACGCACTAACCAACGAAAATTAAAACCCAACAAGTAACCTCATTTCTTTCTTCTGAAACAGTAACCAAAGAACTCCAACATTGATATAAATCAACCCTAAACGAAATCAGAAATCCCTTTTCACAACAAAATTTCAAACTACATCACAACCCACCATGGCAACCAAACATAGAAATGTGGAATGAATCATTTACTTACCGCGCAAAAACTTCTTCAAAACACAAACCAAATGCATCTCCTCCAATAGTCACACCAGTAACAACACTAGTGACCCCAAAAAGGCTTATAGCATTGGGCCAACGCCTAGGCCCATTCCTTTTAATTTCTTTTAATTTCTTTTATTTTTAATTAAATAAAACTTGTTCTAATTGGGTTTGTTTTCTAAATGCAGCCTTTTATTTCCAAGCTGCCCATTGATATTGGGCCTACGACCCAATTCACCACACCAATGTGAACAATATTTTTTTCCTGAAAGTGGCATATTGAAGCCACGCGTGTGTATTTTTTCAGCCTGTATCCGAAGTTATTTGCTTTCACATGAAGCTTTACGCAGATCAACCAACATCCTTTCCGGATCAGTCTAATTGGGCCCAAGCCCAATTCTTCAACACATACGCGTAACCACACAAGAAAAACGCAACCCATTTTTTCACTCCCGCATGGCCTGCTATTCCATCCGCACCTTCACGCTTTTGCAGAATGAACCCAACACATGCTCATGGAGCGCCGTTAGGGTTCCTCGCGCGACCTCACTTCTCATTTCAACCTACCAGCCCAAATAATGTGCCCCATAGAAGCTCAAACCTGCATCATGCGTCTGCTAGGGTTCACAACATTGTTAGGGTTTTCTTTGCTTCAACCCGTGTTCCACTTTCCTTTGCCAGCTTTCCAAAACACGTGTCTCACACCTTCGGCCAGAGTCTGTAATGTCGTCAATACCCGAACCTTAGCCTAGGGTTCTTCTTTCTTCTCTCTCATCGTTAGGAACATGTTAGACGACGTTCCTCTCTTCCTTTTGTTTTTCGGTTGCCTCTCGTCTATAAAGGGCAAGCCATTTCGTTGTAAAGTTAACTTTGATGAATGTTAGTTCAGTTGAGATCACTCCCACCGTTCGTCTTAGCTCCCCTTTCCCTTTAGATGAGGATTTCTCCTCTTAGGGTTCCAAATACAGTGTGTGTGTGTGTGTGAGTTCAGTGTGAGAACGAGAGCGAATCAAACCATTTGAGAGTCTTCCGCTGCAATTCCTGTCGTTTCCACCAAACAAACGACTACCGGAGGTCGTTCCGACGATTTGCCATTGATTGGAGCCACATTCTCGCTGATTAACGGCGCTGATGGCCTCATCACAACACCAGTGCAAAAATGGCAGCTTTCAAACAGAAATCACAAGGTGAACATGATTCAGAACGGGATTTACCCACCCCCAGCTTCAACAACTCCGTCAACCCACACCTCCTCGACCAACGTAACTGTGGCAAAAAATGGAATGAAAGGAATCAAAACAGAATATGGGGTGTCAGCACAGGAGAAAGGAACGACCTTCAGCGGAAGAGGTTGGTGTTCAGAGAAAGAGGAAGAAGAATTGCCTATAACTACAATGCCAAGTGAGTTTTTCTGCAACACAACGTAACCACTGTATACTTTGCACAACAAAAATTAAACCTCCATTCTCTTGCGCTTCGTTCAAACACGTGCTTATGTGATTTTTTTTTAAAAATAATTAATCTCTCACTACCTGACGTGGTAGTGAGAGAAGTTGTCAAATGTGGGATGTTAAAATATCATTTCTCTTATATAAATATTCGCTATTGGTTAAAGATATTGTAAAATACTTATATTTTATATGTTACGTATGATATAGATTAATTTGCATGAGTAACACTATAAACAGGGTGGAGATTATTATTATATTTGAAAAAAAATACAAAGGAAGAAAAATTGAATACATTGAATTTTAATTAAATATGGTTAAAGAAAAGTTGCCATTTTATTCATCGTTTTTGCATTTATGTTTGGATGGTTTTTATTCGTACTGGAAATCGTAACATGTTTTGTACATATGTATTTATAAAGTACAATTCATGATTTTTTTTATTACTTATTGTTAAATGTGTGATGGTTTATAATGTCGTAGTGAGATTAAAATTAATTACATGTGCATGATTTGGGATTGGAATGAGTAGATAGTTGTCTCTATTTCAAAAATAGATTGTGGTGTTTTGAAACTAAAGAGTTGTTGCTTCTTTAAAAGTAAAACATTGTTGCTGGTTTACAAATAGATTGTTGTTGTTGTATTAAAACTAAAATATTGTTGCTCCTGGTTTAGAAATAGATTGTTGTCGCTATTTTAAAACTAGAATTTTATTGTTGTTTTGAAAACTAGAATTTTGTTGTTGTTTTTTTAAACGGTGTTGCTGGTTTAAAACTGCTATTGTTTCTGTATTATTTAGTGTAAAATTAAGTTATATGTTAAAATAGTGTAAGGAACAAGAATGCTTGTGTTATGACATGACGATAATGAGGTCTAATATACATGTGTATACATATGTGATGGGACAATATGAATTCTTTGACAACCGTAAAGTCAAGATGGTTCTTTTACCTAGTGCAACAAGGTCGTATCCACAAGGATTTGTTAACCAGATCAATACTCTATAATTTGACTCAAAGTTTGGTAATGGAATAGTGGCACTATATTTGGTTTTTGTTCCTACGAAAAAAATAACAAGATATCAGGGAGCACAAATCAAATCTTACCCGATCCTTGACTCCTTGGGATGGCTACTCCTCTACTCTTTGGTTTGGGTGTGTCCTCTACTCCTCTACACCACCAATGATTCCGCATGACCAATAACACCAACACACACAGCCCATTCTTTCTACATCACCAGCCTCCTGAGAGGGCTGCGCCCCGTTAGGGTTTTGTCTTCACGCCCACCAAAATCCGTATGAATCCAACCCACACCTGCATTTCCATTCGTGCAGCTGAGATCGCCTTTCTCTTCAGTATCTTCAGCATCGTGAACCAACGTATCACGTGTAGCAACCCAACCTACGGTTTTTGTTCACGTTTTCCATCCTTAGTCGTTAGGGTTCTGTTTAGGCAACAACTATTCTTGCCGTTAGGATGTTGTTAGACGGCCTTCATCTTCTTTTGTTCGCTCTCTCCTAGTTGCCTTTAATTCTATAAAAGGGCATACCATTTCTGCGTAAATCTAGCTTTGATGAATGAGATATTCGGTAGAGATCACTCCCACCGTTCATCAGCTCACCCAAACCCTAGATTAGGTTTTGGCCTCTTAGGGTTTACCAATCCAGAGAGAAACCAGAGCGAACCGAGTGAAAACCTTCACAATCGACCATTTAGCTGCGTTTCCCTCACTTTATGCGAGATTCAATCGGTGGAACGCCCATTGGAGAACTTTTTCCAGCGAGTACCGCGACGGAGGAGCCTCATCATATGTGATGTTGATTAGGACATTGAGATTAAACTTGGCTTCTTAAATTCAATTGTACTACCCTTTAATTATCTATATATTATGTTTTTTATCTTAGTGTTTATGGAAATACACTTACTTGAAGAACTAACTACATGTTTGTGCATTATAAGTTAGGGTTGTCAGACGTAGGATTTGTAACACCCCTAAGGAGTATTACTTTTAAATAATTATAGATGAATAAATAAAAGGAAATAAAACACAATAATATTAATAAAACCTCATTTATAATCTCATGTTCCCAAAACACGGGAAAATTAAAACCATAACATCGTATACTTAAAAAAAAATCCAAGGATAACAATTATTACAACCCATAAAATGATGAAATACAAACTGTTTGAAAACAAGAAAACATCCAATTAATAAAGTCTTCAAATCCCTATATAGTCCTGCTCTCTGTACTCATACATCTCTTGGCTCGCCTGTCAAGTTATTCGATCATCGCCACACACAAACAGATAGGGTGAGCTATGCAAACACACACACACACACACATACATATATATATAGATATATATATATATATATATATATATATATATATATATATATATATATATATATAAATATAACACCCATCCCATTAGAACTCTATTGCCTGACGGCTCGCCCCGCGCCGCTAAGCGCCATACCAGTAGCGCAATGCTACTGGTTTTTGGCACTTTTCACAGATTTTAAGAGGACTCAAACTTGCAATGCAGCTTTCACACATCAATCATAGCATTTAGAACATAACACGACAACCATACTACATATATACAATTATTTCACGCCCAAACAAGTAATTTCAATTCCTTAGCATACTTTAGTATATTCACCAATTTAGACAATTCACAATTGCCCCAATACAATTTCTTTTACAATTTACAGTACCCTTCTCAAATTTCATTTACCCCTAAGTCATACTGCAAAATGATCTTTAGTGCACCTACACATAAAAAAGTTAACCCCCACCCAATTCTAAATTGGAAAACCTCGACCGCTAATCCAATTCGCACAGAAAATCACTCGCGACTCCCCAAGAACACAACTCGTAAAAACATCGCAAAGAACACTCGGCTTTGATGTGTCGTCGGGCGGCAACCTAAGTGTCGCTAGGCGGTTCGTGCCAATTTTGGGTTCTACCACATATTTCCGTATCCAGCAATATTCACAAACACCAAAATCTTAGTCCACATTCGAACTGGCAAGCTTTCAAGTGCACCCAACATCCAGTTTTCATAACCAAATCATATTAATGTCAATTTCACACCAACAATGCAACAATCACACGAATCATCCATGTTTTTAATCCCCATCCCACACGAACCCTGAATTACTAATTCAAGCAAAGGTTCATGCCGCGTTCCACAATTAAGCCTATACAGATAACAATTCATTATATCAATTATTCTCATATAATAAGAATCACTCCCCAAACATCTCCACATCACGGAAATACCAAAATCCGAGAGAACTGGACAAACCAGTTCATGTCGCCCGGCAGGCAACACATAGCCGCCAGGCAGTGTATAGCAGGAAACCCAGAAAATTGCTCTGGAGGTATGAGTCGCCTGGCGGGACTTCAACGCCGCCAGGCGGTTCCTGGAAATTTCAAGAAACGCGATAGAATTCAACGAAATTCCAATTTACACGGTCCATGTCATCCAGAATAACACGAAAACATATAAATGACATACAACACACAAAATTAACTCCCCTAACCTGGTTTCCTCGCTTAAAATTGGACTCCTTGAAAGCTTCCAATGATCACCAATGGCTTCCTCTTGACTTATTCTCCTAATTCAGCTCCCCTATCACATCAGAACACACGTTTCTCTCTGAATTCTTGCTCCTCACATTACCCTCTCCAATGCCAGCCAACAAAACCCTCCTTTTTACCATTAATAGGCCTTATAATGGAGGCTTAATGATGATTAATTGTCAAAAACGCAAATGAGGATTAATGGTAATGTTAATTACCATTCAATTGCTTAATGCCTTCTATTTTTCAACCATCCTTGGCTGCTAGGTCTGCCAGGGTTTCCTTTAACCCTTCAAATTCAAGCCAAAACTAAAAATAGCAAAAATAGAGTTTAATTTGGGTTCTCCAAGATTTGAACTCATACCATGCCAAATGTCAAATCAACGCATAACCATTCAAGCAATTCATGTTTCGTGCTAATTAATATGATTCAATTATTATAACATTTCCCGACATCAAACATATGTTAAAATAATACTAAATTTAGTAACACACAAATGACAAACATAAGACTCGGACCCAAGTCCTCTCACACAAACAAAGTACTCTCAACCACTTGAGCTAGTACTATTTCACGTCATAACATTTCGCATTTAATGCCCTAAGCACTTCTACTACTCACATTTATTAAATAATCATTTAATTAATTATTTAAATCTCTCGGGTCTTACAGGATTTCCAATCCAGGTGAAGGAACTCTTGCTATGAGAGCAAGACTGTTTAAACCAACTGATCCACATATCCATGTTTGGTATATGCCAAGGGTTAGGAGACTTGATTGGATCTAAACACTATACCAAATGTCTTTGCATCTAGTGTTGATGAGGTGTGATGATTGGCCAAATCACCACGGGGTGAAATACAAATCAAGTAACCAACACGTAAAACAAGGACACAATATATATATATATATATATATATATATATATATATATATATATATATATATATATATATATATATATATACGCACACACACACACATTTTGACGGATTACTGACATATGCATATGTTGAATTTATCGATGGACAACATCCATCGATAACGTACATGATGAAATTGTTGGATGTGTTTATTGATGGATTTACCGATGGATGTTCACTTGTTTATTTACCGACAGATCTGGGCCGTCAGTAATGTCTTTCTTTTAGTACTCCGACGGATTTATCGACGGATCTACATCGTCGGTAATGTCATCAATGAAATCAGAATTAAGAATTGGGATTCCCTCTTTCCAGTTTTATTTTCTAATTCTCTTCTCAGTTCTCTCTTCTTTGTTCTCTTCACGCCCACGAAAATGAAACCCACTGCCCATTGTGCCCATCAACTACCGTGTCATCTCTAGTCCCTAGCGAGATCGATCGGAGCCATGGCTGCCTTCCACCGTCATCTGTCGTGAGGTTCGTCGCCTGAGTCTCACTACGGAAGCTTGCCATCGTGGGAAGCAGAAGTTTGAGTTCTATCATGGAGGGATGCATCGTCGAGGAGGAGCTCTTCCACTATCACTGCCACACCGTCGAGGAGGAGAGGTACAAATTGCTTCAATTTATACCTAAACAGTGAAATCGGTTCAATTTCTCTCTATACTGCTATCTTGGTTTGAATTAATTAGTGTGTTGGTATGAATTGATTGTTGTGTTGGTATGAATTGACTGTTGTATGAAGAAATTATGTTGAACCTTACTCGTATCAAGAAAAACTTGTCTCATGTGCATTGTGTGTTTTGTTTTTTTAAAAGTTTTGTACGTATTGAAGATAAAAAATTGATCTAGCACAACACTGATGTAGTCGATATCTTGTGCTTGTTGGACTTTAAACGGACTTGTTGGACTCCTAAAATAGCTACAAGACTATCAAGTATCCTTTCTTTAGTTCTTTCAAAGGAAAAGTCTAAAAAGATAGCAAATCCCACACTAACTAGTGGATTCAATGAACTAATACCAAATTATAAGATGAAACCAGAGTTCATCTCAATGATGGTTGTTATTGTGCTTATCAAGACACTCATTATTGGACTGTCATCAGTGTCCAATCTTGCAAACCACAATTTTAGATGTGTATTATGGGCGCAAGGAAGTGTTTTAGAAATCAATATTAATTAGCAATATAGCCGCAATACTCCCAAATAAGTGCATCAGCTATGGTGCTGCCAAATGTTATGTTTTAGGTCCCTCTCAAGTGCTAGCCAACTGTCTTAGATGCTAAGTCATCTTGTGACTATTGGAGATCCTCACTTTCCAACTTTCAATGTCCATTCAGCATCCAATTCACCTCTTATCATTCCAACGTGGCTGGTCCTTCATATGGCAGCAACAAGCAAGGTTCCAACAACAACATTAGGTCCTTCATATGGTTGGTCCTCTTAATTCAACCTCTCATTCTCCAACACAACACTTTAAACTGGTAGCAAATTTTTAAAAACTAAGAATTAGTAGTCTAAAAACCACTAAAAACATGCAAATTGCTTGGAAAAATTGTAAGATTTTGAGTGTTATCATATAGTTGTGCTATTTGTAGTAGCTTTTTTATTTCTATTTTTATGCAATAATGAAAATTTATTGGTTATTCTAACCAATGTATTATTGTTATTCTTTCTATATATACACTTGCATTTGTGCTCACTTTTCCTTGCACTAGATGAACTAGATGCTCACTTTTTAAGTGTTGTAAATACCTTGAACACATTTCAATATGATGAAATGTGTAGAATAAATAGTGAGCACCCTCCAACAATCATAGGTTCATGAAATCACTATCCAAACCCCACTTTCAAGTAGGAAAACTAAGCCAATCATGCACATGCTTGTGTGATCAGGGGTCAAAACGTGTAGCAATGTGCAAATGCATAATTTTACCATCTAGACATGGTTAGTATGATGCTAATGAGTTACTAAAACAGTGAATTTTCCTAAAGAACTAGTGGAGAATAAAAATCGTAATTCTAGGTAGTCTAGAAAACCTAAAATGAGCATATCACACTCAAAACTTGTACAATGCTTGGAATGAGATAATTGATGGCTCAAACATGTTTCAATTCACTAACCCAAGATGTTAGGATGATCAAACCTTGAGTTGGAGCTTTGATTTGAAAAGTCAACCTTTGGGTCAACTCTCCATCAAAAGTGACTTATAGAGTGGTTGAAATCTGAACCTTTGCTGAATTTTTAAGTTTAGCAACCTCTAATCACTTTTAATTTGTTCAATTTGAGTTGCTAAGGTGCACCAAAATTACACAATACAAGTTAGTGTGTTAGTTCCCTATGTACAAGAAAAATATGCTAAACTAAGCTAACTAGTTAGTCCCAAACTAATAAAAAGCATATTAAGGGTTTGTTTTTAGTAAATGGAAAGCAAAATGTAATCTAAAATGATTCAATAATAGTAATGAAACAATGCAAAACAGAAAACACATATCACACTCTCATCTCATTTACATTTATTTGAACTATCATTCAACAATGTAGATAGAACATTATCACATACATTTTTTTTTCAATATACATAACATCCAAATTGTGATGTAGTAAGTTATACCCAATAAGGAAGTTCATAAAATATACTCTTTTTTCACCATTGTTGAGTGTCTAACTTGACATGATTAACTTCTTGTTGTCTTTTGGCCCGTTCTTTAAGTAATAGTTCTTTCCCAAATTCAACATTAAGATTTTGAACTTGTTGTAACACATTATATCTCGAAACCGCCAAGGGTGGATTTCTATTTTCTATAGTTCGATCAAATCTCATTCAAGCCAGTCTAAATCTATGTCTTCCATCTAACCAACGACAATGATTCATGAAACAAAGTTTGCCACCTTTAATAAGTTTCTTAGGAGTTGTGTTAAAGTTACATCTAGGACATGCCAACCTAGTATGTGTCTTCCATCTAGATAAGGTTCCAAGACTCGGAAAAGCACTAATAGTCCACAATATAGCTTAATGCATATCAAACACTTTATTTCCATATGAATCAAAAGTTTTGATAGCAATACTCCATAGCTCTTTCAAGTTTTCTATTAGTGGATGTAAATATACATCAATATCATTTCTTGGAGCTTTCTTTCCAAGAATGATCATGGAGAGAATGAATGAACTTTGTTTCATACACATTTAAGGTGGAAGGTTGTACGATATGAGTACAATTGGCCAAATACTATGGCTAGTACTTATATTACCATATGGATTAAACCCATAAGTAGACAAACCAAATCTCACATTTCGAGGGTTTGAGGCAAATTTAGGATGCTTAAAGTCAAATGTTTTCCATGCTTTAGAATCTCTTGGATGCCTTAAGATGACTTCATTTGTACTTCCCGATTCATGCTATCACATATGCTCAACTATTTTGGAGGACATAAACATCCTTTTTAAGCGTGGCTTCAAAGGAAAATACCTTAATACTTTTGCAGGAATCTTTTTTCTTTTACTACTTGTAGCACTAATTGTACCTTTTCTTTTTGCCTTCCATCTAGACACTTTACATTTGTTACAAAAGTACAACATGCAATCATTCAAATACGCATTGATTTTGGTGTAATGAAGACCAAGCTTGTTAATTATTTTCATTGCCTCACAGAATAAGTGTGGAGTTTTAGCATGTTCAAAGACATCATGGACATTCCCTTGTCACTTATTTTGCAAAGACATTTGATGTGATACAACTTGATCAAGAATGAAAGTTTAGAACATTTATCACACCCTTTACATAAACTCTTTTGACCATCTTGCATTAACTCAACAAAATCTCCTATATTTCATTCACGACATGGCTTGACTCTGGACCCATTTCCTTATCGTCCACTGTGTCATTGTTATATTGATGATACATGTAAAACCCGAGAAATTTAAATAATTAAATAAATAATTATTTAATAAATGTGGATAGGAGGAGCATTTATGGCATTTAAAGTGGATGGTTATGACGTGGAAAAGTACTAGCTCAAATGGTTGAGAGCACTTGTTTGTGTGAGAGGGCTAAGGTTCAAGTCCTATTTATGCCAAATTGTGTGTTAATTTAATGCCTTGTTCTCTTGGTAATATATTTTATCTTGGTGCGTGATATTAAATTCCTAAAGGTGTAGGAATTATCACGAAACAGGAATTGTTTGAATTGGTTGTGCATTTGCTTTACAATGGAAATGGTTGTGTGTTCAAACCTTTCTAAGAACGATTTAAGTTTTCTTTTTGGCCAAATTTCTTTTTGGCATGAATAAGAAGGGTCAACAAACCCTAGTCGTCAGAGGGAGCAGCCGGAAGGTCTGTAAAACCATCAAGTTAATGAGGATTGATGGCTAATAAGCCTTGCAATAATTATTTTCAATTTTTTAATTAATTTAATTAAAATAGAAGTGAAAAAGAGAGAGGGAGAGGAAATAGTCTGGAAAAGTGCAGAGGAATTAGGTGTGAGAGTGGAGAAGTTTTGGGTGCGTGGAGAAGGCAAAGAGGAGGATAATTGTTGTTGTTCTTAGAAGCAAAGGGAAGAAGGAGTATGAAAGAAGAGTAAGGATTTCAATTGGAGCAAGGATTCCAGGTAAGGGGAGTTGTTCTTGTGTTTTTTTAATTCGTGTATGAATGATTATGCTTTGCCATGTACCATTACATGAAATCCCACCCCCTTGATGCTATTTTTCGTAGTTTTTGGGTTTCTCCCCAAAAACCGTCTGGCGGTAACGACCAAGCCGCCAGACAACACATCAATTTTGGCCCATTTTCTGGGTTCTTCTATGAACTGCCTCGCAATCATGAACTACCGCCAGGCGGTGCAACACTGTCTACGATTGTTTTGTGTTGTTTGATGCAGGAGTTCTTGCGACTTCTGGAATTTTATGCTTGTATATTGTGTTGATGCATAAATGCTATAAATTGAATGGAATTGGGTTGTATAATAAATCTTTCGAGCAACGGTAAGTGAGTGATCATTGAATTATGAGAGAGCTTGAAAGAGGGGTATTAGGAACCTGATTTCAGTGTATCATTGGTAGTAATTGGATGGCAGTAATTGCACAATTCGGGTGTTGTTTTGGTTCCACAAAGACTTCCCCTCTTGCCTCTCTTCAAGCACACATACCAGCGCTCCTTAGACTCGTCTAGGCGTCCAGAACACACTCTTCAAAGTTCTCACCCTATGGAAGTCTCAAAACTCACTCTTTTCCTCTCACCAATGCTCATTACTACAACTTAATTAAGCTTAATGTTGGTAAAACGAAAATTACATTAAACTACACTTAATTGCCATTCAATGGTTATTCCATGAAAGTTTTCTCAACCTTCCTAGCTACCCTTTGATGGCTAGGTTTGTCTGGCCCTTCACCTTCATGCCAAAAAGAATTTTAGCAAAAAGAAAGCTTAATTCATGTTTACCAAGGTTCGAACACACAACCATACAAATGTCAAGTTAATGTACAACCATTCAACAAATTCATGTTTCGTGATAATTTCTATAATTCTAGGATTATATTATCACTCATCATGATCAAGCATATTATGATTAAAATAATAACGATTAAAATAACTCACAAATGGCATACACAAGACTCAAACTCAAGTCCCCCCAACATAATCAAGTACTCTCAACCACTTGAGCTAGTACTATTCCACGTCATACAAGTAAGCATTAATTGTCGTAAAGGCTCCCATTACCCACATTTATTAATTAATTATTTATTTAATTAAATTTCTTGGGTCTTATAGCTGTGTTATGCTTGATTGAATGGAATTGTTGGTACTTAAGTGTTGGCACTCACTCATTTGGGATGAATACTGTTTTGAGATGCATGTATGTCATTGTATGATGAATGCTTGTAGACTTATGTGATTATGTGAACTATAGTACTAATGTATGGGATGGTATGATGTGATGAGGTGTGGCATGAATGTGTGTGCATATGTATTAAGATAGCATGAACTCTCTGTTAGCTATAAAACCATGATGGTTTCTCTACCTAGAGGACTTTGTTGAGTCATGGTAAATGGGTTTCGTTTCTTTGTAAGTCTTTAGCATGAGCTTAGCAAGAGTGCTCCACCCAAGGCTTTGTCAAGCGAGTGGAGTTGTTGCTAGTAAGTTTATGGAAAGCAGGGGAAGGGACTTTTCCAAGAGGCGTTGGTGCGCAGGAAATGTATATTGCTTGGCCTTGAGAGAATGTCATACTGTCACCATTACTTGATGGTAATATTCTGGTGAGTTCAAGTTGTGGTGTTGAGAACATGTGTTAGTGGATTTTTTTTATGAATGAGTTATGTTACATTTATTTATGCTGTGAGTTACATATTAATATGCCTGTTATGTGATGTGATACATGGTTAGCTCACCCTTACATGTTTGTGGATGTGGTTTCCACCTGCAATGATCGTATGACTTGCGTTATACGGGACTAGATGTTGATGCATATACTATTGGAGAAGCTTAGTTGTGAGGAGTTCGTGTGGAAGCTTTGGGAAGTTTTATTTTGACCTTTAAAAGGGTTCTTTTGAAATAAAATGTAATAGTGTAATGGTTTTGAGTTTTCACTATAAGGATTTGATATTAAACTTCATCGAACGATTTAAGTTAATTGATTATATGAACGATGTTAGAATCTTAATTAATAAAGAGGTTTGGATGAATCTTTTATCAGGTGTTGTTTAAGATAGAAACAATTGTGAAAATTCCTATCTTATACGATGGTATCAAAGGTTGTACTTCACGTTTTAAAGAAAAAATCTTACACGTGACATCTCGAAAGGGGTGTTACAGCACCCGTATTAGAACCGCTAACAGATATACCTAGTACTCGAACCTTTCAAGCTCCTAGCAAGAGTTCTGGAGAATTAAATGGTGCAAGTAATTTTTCTTGATTGGATTTGTAAAGTGGTTATAATCAAGTAAGAATGGTAGATGCTAATATTCATAAAAAACCTTCAAAACTCATAATGGCCATTACAAATGGTTTGTTTTACCTTTTGGGTTACATAATGCACTAGCCATATTACAAAATTTGATGAATTACATATTTAGGGAACATCTATGAAATTCATTGTAGTATTATTTTTTTGTGATATCTTGTTTTATAGAAAAACATGGTATGATCGTTTACATTGTTGACATCTAACCATTCAGCTAGAACAACTACATAATCTGGTTCTCAACTTTAAGAAGTGTAATATTGGCAAAAATAAAATTGATTAAATTTAGGTAATTTGATTTCTTCTAAAAAGGTGCAACCTGATCCTGGAAAAGTAAGGCCATTTTGGGTCATTCTAGTTTTACCACATATTTATCAACAATAATGTTAAAATTGCTCAATCCTTGAGTCAACTTCTGTAGAAAGACATTGAATTCAAATGGGATGTTGGGGAAGAAACAACTTCTGACAAACTAAAGAGGCCTTAATTTCCATTCTTGTCTTGGCCTTAACGAATTTTAGTGAAGTCTTCACAATAAAAAGCATATGCTTCAAAGTTAGGTATTGGTGTGGTTCTTCTTCAAAAAGTTCGTGCAATAACTAATATTAGCAAAGCTATGGGTCCAAAATATCAATTACTTTCAGCATATGAAAAAGAGTTTTATGTGATATTATTTGCAATGGAGAAGGGGCAATATTACTTTTTGGGACATAATTTTATAATAAAAAACTGGCCAGAAAGCCTTGAAACATTTGTTGGCGCAATCTCCAACAACTTTAATGCAAAATTGGGAACTAAAGAAATTAATGGGTTTGGATTTTAACATTGAGTATAAGAAAGGGAAAGGATAATAGAATGGCTTTTGTTTTGTCGAGGAAACCACATACAGGGAGTTTAGCTGCAATTTTTCATAATGCTTTTAAATTTCTTATAGGCTCAAGACTCGTGGAAATATGATCCAAAATTATAGAAAATTGTGGGTAAGTTTTGGCTACACAAGGGAGCTTACAAACATTACACTTTGATGGTTTCATTTTGAGGAGGAATGGAAAGATGGTTATTGTAGACAATGTAGCCATAAGACATAAAATATTGCAACATTTTCATAACACAAAGATAACATTTTAATAGTGCTTTTTGGAATGAGTTAATGAAGTTTCATTCGACCCATCTATTGAAATTCATTTCTTTTCACCCTTAACCTTATGGCCAAAAGAAAGCTGCTACAAAGTTTTAGATGGTTACCTATGTTTTATTACTAGGTATTTATCGATAAAATGGGTTTACCATTTTTTTCAGTTGAATTATGGTACAATAGTAAATCCACACAATAATCTAGATGCCACCATTTGAGGCATCATACGGTGATGGCCTTTCTCCTAACTCCTTGAAGACTTGAATACATCAATCCATGACTCACCATGAAGCAATGAAGGACCTTCCAAGAAGCGTTACAAGAAGCATGACTAGAATGGAAGCCTCTGACCCTTCTTCTTCTTTCTTATTTTCTATTACTTTATGTTCACTTTCTCTAAGTTGACTTTTGTTGACTTGACTATGGTTGACTTGTTGACCATAGTTAACCTGACTTAAGTTGACGATTTGATTCTTTTTGCTTGTTTTTTTTTTCATAGGATAAGCTTATGCTAATTAGGACGAAGATAACACTACTTGGAGTGGAGAAGAACCTTGGCCTTGCAAAAAAACATGGCATGCGCATTTGGAGAGTGGTGGAGAGCCATGTTGACCTTCTAGAAGAGAGATCAATGCCACACAAAGGAGGAGGCTTAGTGACCAAGCTAGGTCACCCTTCACACCAAAGTTGTCACCTTTTGACCTAGTTTCTAGTAGCCTTCTTTTTCTTTTTGTAGACCTTCTAGAAGAGACCCCTTACCATCACCTATTTAAGGGGTTCTTCGAGACTTGTAAAATGGTTAAACATTTTTAAAGTAAAGTTACTCTCTTAGTTTGACCTTGTGAGATGCTCTCCTTGGAGTGTGTTCTTCACTAGCCTTATCTTGAGCTAGCAACTCAAGTGGTAGCATCACCCACTCATCGTGGGTTGGTTTCCTTTATACCCCTTTAGTGACATGCCATCACTTGAGCTTCCCCTCCCCTTTCATATCTTCCACATTTTACTTCATCTTTGCTTCATTTTTGTTACTTACTTGCTTATATGTTTCAGTTTTCATGTTTCTATCTTCATCTTGTTTTCATTTTAGTTTAATTAAATCTCTTATCCTCTATAGAGCTCATTGAAGTGAACCATCACATCCAAATAACTTTGGTTATCTTAATGTTCAATGGGGATCTTCATTGGGTTTTCTTAATCACCATAAACACCATAATCTTTAAAATACAAAATAGGTCTTTATCATCAATGCAAGATGGAGTCTCCATCGATGAATTAAGGTTGCGGAAGCTATGAATGAGGAAAGAGAAGTGTTTTAGTTTGGCTAGGGTAAGGGTTCTTAGACAGGTAAGGCCAATTCCTATGGAAGGAAGGTATAGTAGACTATAAAGAAGGCTACTCTCAAGTGAGCCCAAAGAATAACTTGTGCAACAATTTTGGCAGCAAATCAATACTCAAATTCATGTTTAAAATACAAGAGGTGAATGTCATGATTTATAGGCCAAGAAACCTTACAATAGTATCCAAAATAGAAAGTCAAAATTTAAATTCTAGAATTTGAATTTTGGAGCCAAGTGAGACATGCTTAAGGTGTGACTTGCCACTTAAGCACTCACACTCTCCTTGCCTTTGTGCATTCAAGGAGGAGGTCTGAAGGAAAGTTTGCACACCTCTAGGTTTAAAAAACCTAATTTTAGGCGACACTACATGGCCTAAAGCTAGGCCCATCCCCTTCTAGAACAAACTAGACTACTAGGCTCAAGCCCAAACTATGGCTAAAATACAAGGTCCAAATAAAATTTTGTGTTGTTAGGTCTATAATATAAAGCCGAAAGATATTACTATTGTAATATTTACAGAAGAATCCTAGACTAGATCTTCATATCTTCCTTAGCCTATATCAACATCAACTTGGGCTTGCTTAGCTTCGGTGAAGCCCAATCTTCTTAGATCCTCCCTACCATTGCTCTGCCAGTTGGTCTCGTAGTTAGGGGTTTGACATTATACGGTTATCCTCCTTCAATGCCAAATGTGACTATGCAGGCAAATTCTCTAATGGAAGTAATTGATTATACCATGAAGATAAGAGAACAAATTGCCAAACTTTTTATATTTAATTTACAAAAACGTGTCGGCAAAGAATTTCAAGTGGAAGACTTAGTCTATTGTTAGCACTCCATTTTTCAGTATATTTCCTTTTTAAAAGTTTTCTTTTAGTTTAAATAAATGTGTTTTCATCTTTAATTAATTAGTTTTTGTTGACAGTTTAGAAAAATTGAGATTTCGTAAAAATGTGTTAAAAAGGTTAATTTTAATAGAGTCTTTGTTGCATTTAGTTTTGTTCCTTGACAATTCCCCTTTTTAGAATAAATTTGCTTTGTTTGTCAGGAAGTCCTTTATTTTTGCTTAATTGCATGTGAGCCCTTAACTCTAATTTGTGCTTAATTATAGATGAGCCCCTGCTATAGCACCTCAATTTTTGAATGTCATGGAAAGTTAAAAAATGAACGTGTTTGGTGGAAAAGAATTATCATTGTAAATGTACTATTAAAAAAACATTTCGTTTGATTTAAATTACGTAGTTCAAAATGTCAATTGTCAAAAAACAAATCCAAAAAAAAATTGCGAAAAGAAAATTACATAGTCTTTAGTATCTGATTTAAAACAACTAAATAAATTGTGAGAACTCCTGAGTTCACCCCAACCTCTCATGCATTGTCATCTGCTCACGTATAACACACACGATATACGATCATCGCACACACAACAAACACACAAAAAACCAAATAGGGGTAAGCTAACGTAAACTATGATATATAAAAGTTTCTTAGTAAAATAATACTTCTTAAATAAATCACATCCTGGTACAGTACTTAAGCATCATAATCACAATCACACTCTCAACGTGCAACACATAAGAATTACATATTTTCTACCTAATACACACCACCACATCATACACGGAAGAATAAAGTCACATAAAAAAAAAAAACCTCAAAACACTCATAGTTTTATCATCTAAGCACCCAAGCAACCCGTCATTCTAACATTCTAATGTAATACCACCAAAAGAAAGTCGAAAAACATATATTATAAACCCAAAGGAAAATAACATAATATAGGATACACCACTCCAACACGTGATTTCTTCAAACACATGATTCCTAAGCACCATAACGAAAAATAAAGTAATAAGAAAAGAAACCAAAAGCTGTCTAAAATTATGCTAATGTCAAATCACAATTACCAACCTAAGGAAAAAGAAAAGTAAAAGTATTATGCCTATCAACTAATGTGATCCCAACAAGGCTTATAGCTTCGGCCAACGCCTAGGTCCAAATCATGCTCAAGGCCCAATCCATGGCCATCATGCACCTTCAAGCCCAAGCCCATCAAGAGGCCCAATAACAAGGGGCATGCTAAAAAAGATCAAATTGGGCTTCATTCAAGATGGCCCAATCCCACATGGATTTCTCATACTCTTCACATGGGTCAAAGAAGATGTGAAGATTTGAAGAGGTGTCTCAAAGAGCAATAGAATAGCAAATAGCAATAATATTGGCCCATTGTTTAGGCTTTGCTTTCTAGAATAATAAGTCAAACAATGAGTAGTTGAATTGATAAAATTGGGCTTGACTAAGCCCAATAGGAGATTTGGCCATAAGCTATCAAAAGAGCCAAGGTGGACTAAGTGGA
>Ga0214542_1006831_pt1 | contig 20418 bp, 14 predicted proteins | sample CNSS1metaG_FD_160096 | JGI IMG/M metagenome (GOLD analysis project Ga0214542, IMG submission 160096) | Root nodule microbial communities from cowpea collected in UCLA plant growth center, Los Angeles, California, USA - CNSS1 | ecosystem: Host-associated > Plants > Roots > Nodule | place: USA...
TATATATATATATATATATATATATATATATATATATATATATATATATATATATATATATATATATATATATATACATATATAAACTCACCTAATATCAAGAGTCAAAACTCTTATACCAACATATGAGAACAAGGTAGGACCATTCCAATATTTTGTTTGGGGAAGGATATTGACATCATACTCAACAAAGATGAGAAATAAAGTGATAATTCATGAGGTTGATCATCACAAGTTACCTTGATAAGATCAAAATTGGGTTCTTCTAACTCAGAACTCCAAAAGGTTCTCACAAATAGAAATCTTATTTTTATGATAGATTCCATATATATCATATTATATTACAAAATGCATACTTTTAGAGGATGAATTAGGCAAGAATCTCGGAATTGCACATTAATTATCAATAAGTACTCTTTAACACCCATTAATATGGCATTTAATTCCTATTATATGAATCATCATTTCTTGTATTTATTTAAAAGATAAAAAATACAAAGAAAACTCAAAAGACCCCTCAAGATCATATCAAAAAAGTTATTTTTCATTTTCTTTTATTTTATATGTTGAAATCATTCAAATTGATTATATATATATATATATATATATATATATATATATATATATATATATATTCTATTGAAAGGATCATGGGTCAAGAGGAACCAACATAAGAAGAAGTAGCTTCAAGAAACACGATCAAAGTCATACAAGAAGGTTCTAAGGGTGTTTTCCCCAGGAAGAAAGGTCAAAGAGCTATAGGAAAAGTTGTTGGAACAATTGACTCTAGGAGGAGGGTTGAATATGTTGATCCAAAGTGCCTATAGAAGGAGGATGAATAGAGCTTGTACACATTTGACACTCATTTTGCATAAATGTATTATAATAAATACACATAATGTAAAAAGCAAGGAATTAAAGAATGTGCACAAGGATTTACACTGGTTCACCTCCACTTGAGGCTACGTCAAGTATTTTTTAAGTCATCTACTTAAGAAATTCACTAATCAACACCTTTTACTGGCACGAGTATCAACCTCTCCAAGTTACAACAATTTTAACCTCTCCATGTATCACAAGTCACTGTTCTCTAAGTATGAGTTTAACCTCTCTAACTATAGCAAGCACAAACTTCTCCAGGTTACAACAACTCCCAACCAATCCATGTATCACGTCTTAATATCCCTCTATAATTAAGAACTCTTAGTTATGATTAAATAATAATCTTTGCTGCAGGAGAGTCACACTAAAGCTCACAGGGTTCACTTCACACAATGAACGATTTAAAATTGTTACACTCAATAAAAAATATAAATATGGCAATGTAATATCTCAGAGTGTTTCTCTCTTTTCTGTTTTCTCTTTTTTTCTTCAAGAATGGATTTCACAATGTTCCAACACTTCATATTTTATTTCTTTTCTCTCTTATATCTTCTTCATCTAGGTCTTTATATATATAATTATTCTTGTATCACTTGACCGTTGATGCAAAGTTAATTTTGTATATCTTCAAATATTCTTGTCACTCTTCACTTTGGAAGTTCTTGATAATCAATCAAAGTGTATTGCTTCTTGCAAATTACTAGTTCTTTCTTTTTCAACCTTTCAATAATTTGAATTTCATATATCATAACATTGAGGCATCAATCATCTAGAGATTCTTTTGCAATCTTTAATTAGCAAAGTTTATTTCGTGTCTCGTGATTGGTAGATATTCATATGACAATATTTTACAATAATCAATCATAGAGGAATTAAAAATACTTCCTTTTCTAGATAATTAGATACATAATCAATGTTCTAAATATTCTTCAAATTATATCTTCACCAATATCTTCAATTATCTGTGTTTCCTTATTTTGTCTTTAATCAGAATATATTCAAAATTGTTGAGACTTGTAGTGCAACTCTCTTTATCATCTTCATCATCAATCTTCAACGTTCAAATTTGTTTTATCATTTTACCAATATCTTCAACACCTTGTGTAATGCTTTCAGGCCATTTTGAACTTGACTTGCTTGATCAATTTGATACTCGTTAAGTCCTTTTACTCTTTACTTGTCTAGTCGTTCTTCCGATTAGGTCGTCTAACAAGTTTTTTCAACATTCAGTTCATTGAGTTTATTGACTCATCTAGCATAAATACTCATCGAATTCCTTTGTGCTCTAGTGTTGACTCGTTTAACATCTCATTGACTTGTGTGATAGATACTTGTCCAATGTTTTTGCATGTTATCATTGACTTGTCTAACATCGTGTTGACTCGTCTGATAGATACTTCTAGTATCCTTTGTGTGCCTTTTGCATCGACTCATTTAATGCATTGTGTTAACTTGTTCTAGTGCTTCTAACTTCTCTAATGCTTTTTCTCTACTTGTTGCTTGATTGCCTTAACTCGTCTGATGTTTCTTTGATTTATCTACTCCCTTGTCGAAGTTCGGTGTTTTGTTACTCTTGGTCGACTTCTTTGGTCAACGTAGTTGTTTGATACTTCTTCATTTTGATCTTGCACTATTTAAGTTTTCTGGCCCTTATATTCTAACATGTTTTCTTTAGTCGTCTAATGTGTTCAACTCCACCCAAGTGTTTGATGGTTTCATCATCTGATCCAGCCTTCCACTCCTCTAACTATTACTTTTGATTGAGCTCGTATAAGCCTTGCCTTTTTATATGTTTGCTTCTTTCTCTAAGCATGAACTTTTTCTTTCTTATGTTATGCTTGGCTTAAACTCATTGAGCACTAATTAACTAAACAAAACATATACATACATGCATTCACATTCACAAGTAGATAATGCACACAATCCTGGATCGTCTAATGGTTATGTTCATTTGTCTGGTGAAGTCTATCACTAGACTAACCCTTTCTTTGTCCAAATCTTTATCTAAGATATTGTTATAATCAATTTTATCTAGAACATATATATTTACTCGTCTCTATTTGTTTCATCATACCTTTTGTTATCATCAAAACCTATTCAAACTTAGACTCATCTAAAGTGTCTAATGCTAACAGAATATTTATACTAGTTAGACCAACACAACCAATCATCAAAACCTATTCAAACTTAGACTACATTGTCTAGTAGACGAACATAATCAATAACACATGGCATATTTATACTAGTTAACCCAAACTCACGAGTTGTGTCAAGTTCTCTCTTAAGATAACTTCTAAAGAGGTCTTACTAATCATTCATGATTACAAACAAGAACACGAACTACTCTTGGCTATCACATCTTAATCACCCCTTAAGACTAAGACCTCAAAATAAGTAACAAAAATTATCAAAAATATAAGACAATTTTATTTCACTAGGTTTGCTTCACCTGGTGAAGAATCACAAATTTTTCGTTCACCTACAGAAAGAACACTTAGGCATTTATGAATACTAGAAGATTGTATGGAACATACATATATCTTTATGTTCTTATTCTTCATATTGATTCCTTCATATAAGACTTTGAAAGTGATTTTTGTTTCATCACATTTGTTATGATATGATCTTCTTCGATAAATTTGCCCACTACATTGTCTTAACATTGTGTTGCTTTAAGAGTGATGACTAAACTAATGGAACCTCCCCTCCAATTCTTGTGGCAAAAGACTCAATGAGATTGAAAAAAGTTTTAAACTATTCAGGTTTCTTAGAAAAACTCATATTGTTCCTCTTTCAAGGAAGGATCCTTGAAGACCAAAAGGAGAAAGCATTTAAGCAATTCAATTCTCATTCATCGAAAGGTGAGTGCTACGTGGGAAAAGGGTTTTACATATAGATGGCCTAGGTCCCTTGCTTGGCCAACTTAATTGAGACTAAAAACAAAATTTAGATGTCCAGATGTAAAGGTTACACAAAGTAACCTTTGAGTGACATGTTCTAAGTGATGTGGGAATTGGAATCATTTGGCAGAAGTACCCACGAAACTTTTCATCATAACCGAAAAATTCCATAACAAAAGTTTTCTTCTCCTTGATGTGGAACTTCTTGCTCTTCATGCTCTTTTTCTATGCTCTTCTTATGTTGTAGCTTCCCCATACAAGGTTTAATTGGAAGCCAAAAACCAGTCCACTTATGACTATACAAAATCCTAAAAATTACAAAGAAAATAGAAACATATATAGGTTGCATAAGCCTTAAATAAATAAATGCATGTACAGTGAAGTGATACTTGGATTTTAAATTTTAGAAATTAAAAAGAAATTGTTTTTATATTATTTCATGTTTAAAGTAGGTGCAAAGTTGTGTGATGTGACCACGAGCTCCTTAGGGTTTTAGGGAGGCAGAACCCTCATTTTCACGTTCTTTCTTCACCTTTAAGCATTTTTAGAGACCTTTGAGTAGCCATTGAAGGCATCCACTCCATTTTGACGTTTCTGCATATTGGAACAACACCCAAGTTAGGGTTTTTCACGTTTTCTGTATAGGTATATGTTTTTTGCACATTGCCTCCTCTGGTTCACATTTTCTCTTCTCTTCTCTTCAATTGAATGACGCATTTTCGTTTTCCTTTGAGTTGTAACTCGAATTCCATGGTTTGCTAAACTCTGTGTATTGATTCCTTGAAGAAATTGAAATGAAACCTTGAGGTTGTTGTTCTCTATTGCAGTTTCAGTTCTATTTGCTCTTCATGCTCTTCAATCTTTGCTTTTTAGAAGGAATACAAAATTGGTAGATGCTTAATCATAGTTTTACATTGTTGTTGTGCACTTTAATCAGCATTTATTCATGCTTAATAGGTGTGTGTTGTGTCACAATTGCTTAAGTTGTGTGAGAGAAGTTGAATGATGTATGTTTTTGCTTAATTGCATGATGAACTCATTTTTTAAGTTTCGCTTGGTTGCCTAATCATGAGTTTCATGAGAGTTAACAGAACCAAGTAATTCCATAACCTATTATTTGTGGAATTTCAATTGAATCAAGTCAATATTGTTTTTGTCATTGTTTTATAAATTTGCAATTATGTTTTTTGATTCTGTGTTGAATTTTTGAATCTGCCAATTCCCCCCCCCCCCACCCGATTGGGTTTGTAATTGGAACCTTTGGATGAATACATTGGTCATTGGGAGACGACCTTAGGTTAACTCTTGAGTACTACATTTAAACTGTTTTATTTGGTTAGGTATGACCTCAATCAATTATATTTGCTTATAGGTCCATATCCATGACTATTTTAGGGAACCTCTAGACCACATGTAAAGGGTTGATTAATATTGAATTTAAAAGACACCTTTGTGTGTATTTGTGAGCTTTTTTCTTGGGAGAGTGTTCTACTCTTGGTCTTATCTTGAACCTTGATTCAAGTGGCGCTAACCACCACTTATCTTGGTTTAGTGAGACTTTGCTCCCCCCCAATTGGCGTGCCTTCCCCATTTCCCCTTCTATTATCTCCATCTTTTGTTATTTGAATTCATGTTCTTATGTTCTTTATTTCCATTAATGCTTCCACACCCTTATTGTTCGCTATTGTTGTCTTGTTTCTTTGTTTCAATTGAACCTTCTCTTCCTCTCTTTTGAGCTCCTTGAAGTGCACCTTCACATCTAGATAACCATTTGATTATCTTAATGTTCATTGGGAATCTTCTTGGAGTTATCTTAAGAAACTTAACACAAACACATTGCACTCATTTTAAATATAAGATGGATTTATATTAGGGTCTAAGTCGACTCAACTCGACAAGGGCCTAAGATGACTATGCTTAACCAACCCAAGTCTAGGTCAACTTATCTTAGCTCGAATCAAACTGGGCTTAGCTTGACCTAGTCTTAATCAAAATAGGCCTGAAGTGGTTTTAATCGATTTAGAATTGACTTGGGCCTAGCCTAACTCAAATGAACATGGACCCATCCAACTCAACTATATGTGGGTTGCCTGAACTTAACTCAACCTAGGTTCGAATGAACTAGGTTCAACCTAGGTTTAGGCCAACTCACGTCAACTTGGTTTTGAGCCAACTTAACTTGATCTAGGTTTGGGTCAACTTAGCTTGACTGGACTTCGGGTCAACTCGCCTTAATTTGGGCTCAACCAACACAACTAGATCAAGACACGAGATTACTTGTCTCAAGTCGGATCTAGACCTACTCAACTTCACCTAGACTCGGATTGGCTCGAGGACTTGATTCAATCCTAGACTAACTCGGCCTAACCTTGCGTGAACTCGTCCCAATGTGATCTTAATTGAATTTGGCTTAACTCAACATTTCAATGTATGATAAAACTTGTAAAATTCTTTATGAAAAAAATAACTAACTAGTCACTACAAGAAAATCCCAAATTAACAACTAATTCTAGTGATAAAAAATTGTTAGTCACTGTAGTGACCAATTTAGATACCAATTTATAAAATAAAAAATTATTGGTTACTAAAATAGTCATTATTATGAATAAAAAATTATAATTGATTTTTAAATTGGTCTATAAAATTTAGCTACCAAGATTTTTTTTTCTACCAAAGAAATTAGTTTATAAATTGATTGGTAAACATTAGCTATTTAGGTTTTGGCTATAAAAAAATTTAGTATGTAAATGAGTCTCTAATAAATTAGTGATTAATTTAGTTACAAATTATAATTTTTCAGTTATAATAATAGTTACTATTTTAATAACCAATAAATTTTTATCTTATAAATTAATATCTAAATTGGTACTGTATGATTATTATCATAACTAACTTTGTATGATTATTATCATAACTAACTTTATTAATAAAATTAGTTATTATAAAAGAATTTTATGAATATTTATACGTGACTTTATTTATTTATTTATTTATCTTCAATCCAGTACTTTTTATTTCCCCTTTATTTCCTTATTTATTACCAATTATTAATTTAATTTTCATCTAGTCTATTTTGTTATTCCTAAAACGTTACAACGCTTGACATTAAGAAATATTTCACTTCCATTCTTTATAAATTATTTCATTAGTTTAACAATGCAAAAGCTTCATTAATTATCTCATTCATGGCTAATTTTTTTAACTCAAAATAATATATATATATATATATATAATAAACATCTCACTCTCAAATTCCTAATCAGTCCAAAAAAAATTCATATTATACCAATAATCTCTAGTTATAAAAACGTATTAAAAATTTAAACATGATATACTCCTTCTCATACACTCAACTCCATTGTCAAAAAAACTCCCAAGTCAATGAAGATGCCGTACTAGTCGGAAATTTTGGTGGTTACCAAATTCAGAAAAATATTGCAAATTATTTACAAAAAATAAAATAAAAAATCACGAAAACCCTGTGCATGCCTTTAAAAGCCCTTATCGTTTGAACAGAACTTCACATCTCTGTGGCTTCTTCTTCTTCTTTCGTCTCAGTCTCTCATTTTTTTTTTCACTCTCATCAACAATGGAACTTCTCCAAAATGGAACCAAAGCCAAACCCTCTGAAATACCCCTCGTCAATGGAACCGCGTTAACTCACCTCAACTCGCTCTTCCAAACTCAGTTCTCCGGTAATATCGATCCTTCCAGAGCTTTCGTCTCCAAGGTCAAGCGTCTCATTGTAAAGGTGCAGTTTTTCCATTTTTCACTCTTTCGTTCTTCATTGTTTTCATCATATTATTTTCTGTGAGAAATTCTCAAAGAATTTGTTTTCTTTTTTTATTTTCTTTTCACGAAAAGAAAAAATTTGTTTTGTTATTTTTCTTTATTGTTATGATATCTCTGTTTCTTTCGTGCATTCAATGATCTCAAAAAAAAGTTAAAAAGGGTTTTACTTGAGACAATGTTTTTCAGTATATTTATTCAGAAACATCGAAAATTATTTTCTTTCGTTTTCTCTGTTTTGTGTGCAAATTTTTTAATATTGGGAAAAAAATGAAAATAATATGTAGAAGAAAACAAATAAAGGAACCCAGAATTTTAAATTTCTAGTTTTCTTTTCTCTGACGAACAAGTAATGAAAGTGAAACCCTTTTTATCTTTTCATATTTTTATGTTTCTTTGTTCAAACTTCAATATTTTCAACAATCGAAAATGCTATGATTTTAGCATCACTGTGGCATAAAGCTAATGGTATAGTGATTTTGTTTTTACTTGATTTTCGAGTTTTTTTTGTTATGAACATATAATTTTGGAAAGCTGAGAAATATTCTTTATGAATTTGTTATCAGTGTATGGAGTGATATAATTTATTTATTAAATTTTAAAAACAGAGTGAGATATAAGGTGGTTATTATTAATTTTTTCAATGAGAACTTGTTCTTTTAATCTCTATTAAATATATAAATATTCTGTTGCACATGGTCTGTGTCTCTTACGATGTCTCCTACGATGAGTCTATTTTATTTTTAGTTTGTTTTTATTTGAACTAAAATAAAAAAAATAACAAATAAACTCTAGGTTTTTTTTTTAAATGTATTTTCATATTAACAGATAACAATTGCATTGAGAAACATAAGTATAAATTATATTCATTATTTTAAATTATGTATAGATATAAGGATGTATTTGTATATATTTATTTCGTTTCTATCTTCATATTTATTTTTGTTTTAAATTGATAAAATATTTTTGAGTAAGTAGTTTATTTTAAAAGAGGAAAAGTATGTTTCTTTTATCATATCATTTTGTTTTGTTTTTTATTTTTACTTTTTCAAGAAGATTATAGATAGAATAAGAAGATTATAGATGGAATGGTATGAGTCTTTACTTTCTTTCTTTTTTTCTTTTTATTGCAAACAAACAAAAACTAAGATGAAATTTTTCTTTCTTTTTTTCTTTTTATTAAAAACGAACAAAAACTAAAATGAAAAATTTCTTTCTTTTTTTCTTTTTATTGCAAATAAACAAAAACTAAGATCAAAAAGACTATTATTGACATGCTTTCTAGTACACTTTGAAAAACAAGCAAAAATAATTCAAAAATAAAAAATAACATAAAGATGTATTTGTTGCCAAGTGATTAGGTATATTTTTAAAAAGATGTGATCCATATTTTATCTGTAAAATACATAGAATATTTTAGGTTTCGGTAGACATTAGAAATCATTTCATAAAATTATTGAGTGTTTAGGTTGGTGATGGACTTTTGTCAATCTTTTCATAATACTATTGCCAACCCTACTCAAAATTATAAGGTTTAGAGGTTCCCTCCACCTCACATTCTTTAAGATAAACAATTTTTTAAATTGATTTAAAAAAATAATTTAAATTTTGAAGTACTTAGCATAGTTCATGTTTAAGAAAAATGGCTGATATAAAGATAATTGGTTGTTGAAAACTCTATTGAAAGTTGAAAAAGTAGTTTTTAGATGAATGTTATTAAGCCAATCTAGTGAGCAAAAAATATTTAATACTATTATTTATTTTAAGATGGTATATAAATATGTTTTTGCATGATTATATTTATATTTTCTAAATAAAAATACTTGTTAAATAGTAATACTTTTAGGGCTTTGGTTAGTTTTTAACTTTTTGTTTAAACAATATATATTTTATTAAGATTAAAAGTAACATAAAATAGTTAGACAGTGATATAATTAAAAGGTTAAACAGTGCTAATCAAGGAGTAGTTTTATTAAAATAAATTTCTTAGTTTTAAAAGAGATAAACAATTTTAGATTAAAGTATTGAAATAAAACAAGATGATTATAAATCATTGCTATAATTTAATTTTAAACCATACTTCAAATAATTTTTAAAATCAAATAATAGGAAAACTTTGTTTCACACATACATTTATTTCATAGTATGTTTAGATAAATAATTTTAAAAAGATTATTTATTTTGAAATTATTTTGTGAAGAAAAGTATATCGTTTGCATATATATATTTTTGAAAGGTTACTCACATATTTTGTTCACAAAACCTGATGAATTGATGTGATAATGACCCGTAATTGTTATTAGGGTTAGATATTAAACAAGAACAATATCCTGATTTGTGTGGCCCACAAGTGTTACACGTGGCAGGCTCTTACGTACCTGAACTCTGACATCTACATCTGTGTATCTATCTTTCTCTATGAAAATCATTTCTAAACCTGTAGATTGTTGGTGTTTGTTTGTATATTTTTATATGAATAAAATATATAATATTAAGATAAAAAAAAACAAATATTAAAATAAATAGATGAAAAAGTAAACAAATTCTTTAAAAGTTTATAATAGTAAAATAAATATAAGTAAAAGAATAAATTGACAATATTAAATAATTAATATTTAAGATACTTGTTAGTATAATAAATATGGATGATAACATAATTTCTTTAGTATTTTTAATATTATAATAGACAACAAAAAAAATATTTAGAGCACTTATTTATCAATTAAAAAAGATAAGTTTTTTAGTATTTTTTTAATATTATAATAAGGTTTTGATTCTATATTAACTCTGGTTGTTGTTTGTGTTTTTAAAATATATTAGTTTTTTAATTTTAAAATATATAAAAAAAATTAATATACAAAATTTAGTGTATAACAACGTACTTAGAAGGAATAATATAAAAGATCCTTCCGATAATTATTTTCACTCGCGGAACTGCCGTGCTGAACTGACTCGTTGAGTCGCCTTACTCTCTCTTGACTCAGAGCAATTAAATTTTGGCATCACCAATATCGAACTTTCAATCAGAGACGGAACCACCAGAAAGTATTATTATTATTATATATATATATATATATATATATATATATATATATATATATATATATATATATATATATATTACTTCAACTATGTTAATTCTTAATTTTTTATGATGAACAATTTATAAGAGTATCATAAATAAAAATTAATATTTTTTGCAATTATATATTTGAAATATAAACTACACAAAACACTAATTAAATATATATCTATAGTTAGTAATAAAATTATTTATTTTTATAATAATTAATATATATTCATAATTAAGGATTCCATTTTATAATAATTTTGTAACCGTTATATACTTATTTGTAAATTTTACTATTTATCTATATATCTCATTATTTTATCATTTTATATAAATATTTTTTAAACTTAATTAACTATTTCTAATAAAACATTACGTGTGATAAAATTACAAAAATTATTCCTTTTATAATTATTTTTTGAAAATATTTTAATAATTATGAAAATTGAAATTTTATCTTTTATTACAAGTAAAAACGTATATTGATATATAAATTAAACACTGTTTTGTCAAATAAGAATATAAATATTAGTTATTAGTTTCATTCTATTATATAGTATCTTTGTAATTATAGTATAAATAATAGTTATAATTTATTAAGAAAAAACTATATTAACTATGTTAAAAGTTAATTATATCAAACTAAATTATTTTGAGATGACATAATTGCTTTGGAAGTGGTTTTTGAAGCGTATTAATATTTAATTTGTTTGTCTTAAGTTTAGAACAGTGTATTTAAATCTAAACCTTGGTAATATTAGAGTGTTTTAAATTTCATGTTGTCATCCCTTAAACTATATTATTAAATATTTTTAATGTGTAAAATTTAATAAACAATCTTTATTTTCTAACAGATTATAATCAAATCAACATGACAATCTATTTTCTTATTGAAAACCTGTGCTTGATGTTTAATCCTTGAATCTTCATATGTATGTTGAGATCTAAGTTCATTTTTCTCTAAGTTACTGACTATTGATTAGCCATTCTGCATGATTCTTTTTCACTTTTCTGCAGATTTACTTGTTTTATGTTCTTCTTGCGTTACTTAATTTATTAACAGATTTTATTCATAATCTTCATTGAAGGTTGGAACAGCTGTTGTTACTCGAAGTGATGGAAGATTGGCACTAGGTAGAATTGGAGCTCTTTGTGAGCAGGTATTGAAAAGAAAATTTTAGGGTTACATATCTTAATTGCAATGTATTTTGTGTATATGTGACTTAAATTTGTGTTTCCAATGAAATTGTGGCAGCTTAAAGAACTTAGCTCTCAAGGATTTGAAGTCATACTGGTAACTTCAGGTGCTGTTGGCCTTGGCAGGCAAAGACTTAGATATCGCAAATTGGCCAATAGCAGGTTCCTAGAATTTATCTTTTGTGATGATTGTATATCTTTTTCAATGAAAAATTATATTTTGTCATTTCCTATTACATGAACATTTTGTTAAGCAATAATGGATTTCACACATTTTTGTGTTCATAGTTTAAGTATTTTGATGTTTTAAACCCTATGATCATGTTTATCACAGAAAGTTTTAGACCCATTTGTGTGATTAAGAGTGAATGCGGGTAGGACTGAAGTTGCTAATGAAAACATGTTCACTTTCTATTAATTGAAGGTGAGAATGATTAACCTGAAAGAAATTGTTTGTTTGTGATACAGTTTTTCTGATCTTCAAAAGCCACAAGGTGAGCTTGATGGTAAAGCATGTGCTGCTGTTGGGCAAAGTAGTCTCATGGCTCTCTATGATACCATGTTCAGCCAGGTTGCGACAAAACTGAGTTGCTTGATCCAATATTGTTTTATTTTCTTTAGTTACTGCATTTTCAAATGATTTTGTTGTTTTCTGCATATTGATGCTGATATGAGATTTTTCTGGGTGCAGCTTGATGTGACTTCTTCCCAACTTCTTGTGAATGATGGATTTTTTAGGGATGCTGGCTTCAGAAAACAACTTTCGGACACAGTGAACGCGTTATTAGATTTAAGGGTTATCCCCATTTTCAATGAAAATGATGCTGTTAGTACTAGGAAAGCACCATACGAGGTAGGCTGATTTTTCCTCCTCTGTTTCATTTGAATTATCTCTACTTTTTATTTTAAAAAATTTTAGTTTTTTCCTTAGATTACTATCTTAGTTTGTTGAGATGGTTTGACAAAAAAAAAAAAATCTGTTGCAACAATATGTTAATTTGATTGACAAAAAGAAAATCAACAATATGAATTTGTAAAATCTGATGTGATCATCTTAAATTGCAAGCACTGTGTGCAGGATTCTTCTGGTATTTTCTGGGACAATGACAGTTTGGCTGGACTATTAGCCTTAGAACTTAAAGCTGATCTTCTTGTTTTATTGAGTGATGTTGAGGGCCTTTACAGTGGTCCTCCAAGTGACCCAAACTCAAAGTTGATCCACACATATGTGAAGGAGAAACATCAAGGGGAAATTACTTTTGGAGACAAGTCAAGATTGGGAAGAGGGGGTATGACTGCTAAAGTTAATGCTGCGGTTTGTGCTGCTCATGCTGGTATCCCTGTCATTATAACTAGGTACCTTTCATTTTTGTGTAGTTCTTTTAGCCATATAGAAAATTCTTTCACCAAAATATTACTTTTAGTTTCACTTTTTCTAAATACCATTACATAAACTGTTTTGGTTGAACATTGGGGAGTCACCTACTTATGCTAAATTTTTCAACCATGAATTCAACATCCAAAAGGGAATGGTTTGAATTAGATTTTCTTATGAAGTGCTTTGCAAAGGAATGGTTTGCATCAATTGATGTGTTCCTTTGCCCCCCTTTTTATATAACATCTAAAGTATGGATATCATATGAGAAGATAAGGGAATGTAGATATATATTCCACTATGTTAGAGTATAAATTATATCTAATAGTCTTCATGAGTTTGAAAAAAATAAAATGTTTGTTTCTACCATTGCTATTTATGGCGGCTCGTGAATCATGTAATTCTAGAAAGAAAAAAGTTGAGAAAAGAATGAAAAGGATTCTAATTTTTGTTGTGAGTTATAATTTGGAGGTAAAGCAGAGTTGAAAGTATAGATTAGGAATTTGCATTTGACTAACTTTGTATTATTTTTAAACCTCTCTTGAAGTGGCTATGCTACAAACAATATCATACGGGTTCTTCAAGGGGAAAGAATAGGTACTGTCTTTCATAAAGATGCTCACTTGTGGAGCAATATAAAGGAAGAGAGTGCACGTGAAATGGCAGTTTCAGCACGCGAGAGTTCTAGAAGACTTCAGGTGAATACAGTTGCATGTTGAGTAATTCCTAAATTGATCTTCCAATGATAGCATATCGACATTTTTTCTAAAGATTTTTAATACGATTTCCATCAAATACTATAAGTGTTGTTATATTCATCCTTATAAACCAATTTAAGGCTTATTAAATAATAATCAGTAAAATTTATCTGTCTTGTATTACTCTTACCATTGTAAATGTTTTACCTAATGATTTGTGCTACTATTTCTACTATATTGTCAATATAAACTCCAAACTATTTCTTCTTTTGTTGCTACTGCAATTATTACTTCTCAACACAATGAATTGAATTAGGGTAGTTCTAGAATTATATTTGATGTTTTTTGTATCAGATCCTCAAATCTGAAGAAAGGAGTAAAATATTATTGGCAATTGCTGATGCATTGGAGAAAAATGCAAGTGCAATAAGTCTTGAGAATGAAGCTGATGTTGCTGATGCTGTGCTTGCTGGATATGAAAATTCGTTGATATCACGTTTAACCCTGAAACATGAGAAGGCAAGAGTTTAATTGGTTGCATACTCTAGTTGAATAGTGAAGGATAAGATGCATGATTTTCTTTATTGTTATTGTCAAACACAGATTTCCTATGTTCCAAAGCATCTCTTATGAAGTTTTTCTTTTCTAAGCGTGTTTTAATCTAACCTCTATCTTTGTACTTTACAGATCTCTAAGCTTGCAAAGTCTGTGCGCATGTTGGCAGCTATGGAAGAACCAATTGGTCAAATTTTAAAAAGAACAGAGGTGAAAAATGAACACATTATAATTTTCACTGGTCTTGATTTGAGAACACATTATAACCATTGCTTTGACTGAAACCATATGTTTTTAAACTTCATGTTCTATTGTTCAACACTCATGGTGACAATGAGGATTATTGTTCTCTTTTCTCAGATAGCAGATAAACTCATCCTGGAGAAAATTTCATGTCCTTTGGGAGTCCTTCTGGTTATATTCGAGTCTCGACCAGATGCCCTTGTGCAGGTTATTTTAAGATTTTTATTCCTTCTTTTCTTACTTCCTTCTTCAATAAATTATGTTCAAGGTGAAAACATTTGAGCATGATTACAAATTATCAAGTTAGTATAAGTTGATTGTTGTTTCACTATGACATGCAATGTTGGTTTGTTCAATCTTTTGACAATAAGTATGTTGTATGAAATTTTAGTTTTGGATGTTGACCTTTTAGTGATATGGCTGAATGGATTAACAGATAGCTGCATTGGCAATTCGAAGTGGGAATGGTTTACTGCTTAAAGGTGGAAAAGAAGCCCAACGATCAAATGCAATCTTACACAAGGTTTACTATTTATTGATTTTGATTGAGGCATTTGTTTGATAAGGTTTACACAATGATTAATCTTTCATTGTCGTCATTTTAATCATGCATATGTTTCTATCTTTCATTTTTTTGTTTTCTGTAGGTCATTACTTCGGTGATTCCAAATACCGTAGGTGACAAACTTATTGGCCTTGTGAATTCAAGAGATGAAATTCCATACCTACTTAAGGTTGGATACTTCTAATAAAATCCCTCAAAAATTAATTTCTCTTCAATGATTTGCCACTAATTATACTCTACCTCAGCTTGATGATGTGATAGATCTTGTGGTCCCAAGAGGCAGTAATAAACTTGTTTCTCAAATCAAGGAGTCAACAAAAATTCCTGTTCTTGGACATGCTGGTAGTGTTCTTGTATAAGTTTCCTATTTCTTATATAAAACTTTTGCTGAATTTATTATTTTTGTAATGCAGATGGAATTTGTCATGTATATGTCGACAAATCAGCTAAGATTGATATGGCAAAACAGATTATTAGAGATGCAAAGACTGATTATCCTGCAGCCTGCAATGCAATGGTAACATTTGCACATCCTTTACAATTCACTAAGTAAAACATGTTCATATGTAACATTCCACTCCTTTTGGGTTTTACTAAATTGGTGTGTATGGTGTGATTGGAATTTATAGATTATGCTCATCAAAATATTATTGTTCTGGTATTCTTAGGAAACTCTTCTTGTACACAAGGATCTATCAAACAATGGTGGACTTAATGAGCTTGTCGTTGAACTCCAACGTGAAGGTATGACTTTAACTGCAAATGGGTTTTATGGCAAACAACATTGATCCAACTTGAAGATTTTTTTTTTTATTTTGGAATTTTTAACAATTCCCTTCATGGGATGAGAAGAGATTTTGTTATGTTAATTTTATTATGTAAATGTATATATATTAGATCATATCATGATATACTTGTACAATGAATCAGAAGTAAAATGTGCATGTTGAGGGAAGAAAAAGTAATCACAAAACAGAGATTGATATTAGTCTTGGAAATTGTAGAAGTGAGTTCAAAAGAACAGAGAGAATGTTTTATCTTGAAACAAGTTTTTCAAAGGAAAATCATATGTAATAGATATTGTGGGTTATTCAAGTCAAGAGAAATAAAACTCTTGTAGCAAAAGCAAGACAAGAAGTTGAATCCATTTTCATGAAAATATGGAAGAGGATTGTTTAATATGAAAGTATTCCAATTTATTTTTGTCAAATTTAAAACCTGTCAAATTTTCTTTTCTTGATAAATGGTGTAAGCAACATGCATCCTATTTTTTCTTCACAGTCAGAAAAGACTTGTATGAACAAAGACAAAATGTTTTGCAGGTGTTAAACTGTATGGTGGACCAAGAGCTAGTGGCATACTAAATATTGTTGAAACAAGCGCTTTTCATCATGAGTACAGTTCACTTGCTTGCACAGTTGAAATTGTAGAAGATGTATTTGATGCCATTAACCACATACATGAACATGGAAGGTATGTTAGGATCCTCCAAATATTTTTCATCCCATTCTCTTGTCATAGCACAATTGTGTTTAAAATTGTTCTTACTTTCTTTGTTTTTGCAGTGCTCATACTGAATGCATTGTTACAGAAGATCGTGAAGTTGCTGAGACTTTCTTAAGTCAAGTTGACAGGTATGTGACAAATTAATTGTGTCTCTTTCCAATTGCTATTTACACTCTTCTAGCTCACAAGATTTGAGTTATCAAGTATGATTTAGCATTAGTTTATCTTCAATAAATTATTCTATTTCATTAACATTACTTTCCCATTCCCCCCAAATCAATCCATGGATCTGAAAGTCTGTGCAATCTGTAAATTTCATACAATCAATCATCTATTTTTCTGCACACAAAAGATGTTTTCTTTCTTCTCACTTTCTTCATACATGGTGCCACATGTTTCCTTAATGACAACTCTGATAACTTGACTATGAATAACTCTTGTTTCTTCCTGATACTTACTGTGGAACATATGCAACTTTGCCTTGTGTACAAACAGTGCTGCAGTTTTCCACAATGCAAGTACACGATTTTGTGATGGAGCACGCTTTGGCCTTGGTGCAGAGGTAACGATCTTCTACAAAACTCATTGCTGTTAGTAACAATAACTTCATTTTCTCATTTGGTTCCATTAACTATTGAATAGGTTGGAATTAGCACAAGTCGAATTCATGCACGAGGCCCAGTAGGAGTAGAGGGTTTATTGACGAACAGATGGTATGCAAATCTAAGCTCTTTCCATCTATAGTTCCAATGATGAAAATAGAAATTTCAACGAGGAAAGATTCAATGGTTCAAATTTTTCTTTTGTGGGTCTCTTCAGTATATAATTTTATTTTACTTTTGCAACTATTAAACTAAAACACAGTTACTTCCCCCCACCACTTTTGCAAATAAAGTGCAATGAATGATATGAAAAAGTATGTTTAAAAAACAACCTATAACTCTTTAACTTGTAAATCACAATACCATTCTAGGCTTATAGTTACATTATCCAACTTTTTTTTGTTCTTATTTTCATATTTTGTGGATATAATGCAGGATATTGAGAGGGAGTGGGCATGTGGTTAATGGAGATCAAGGAATCAATTACACGTACAAGGAATTGCCACTAGAAGCATAACTTTGTATTTAGAACTTCACCCTCAAGCAAGGATTCAATCAGTTGCAAGCTAATATGCTCCCTCAAGCAAGCAACATCTCTGTTGTGTGCTGTTATGATATGCAGAAGTGGCTGAGATGTTGGCCATGTATAATGGTAACTATCACTTCACCCTTTTTTCCAGGGCATTTTTCTTACCTGGAGCAAGTTCATGGGAGAGGAAATAATAATATCAATGTTTGTATTCAATTATATTGCTCCTTGGTGCTCTTTTATATCATATTTCAGAGTTTGCATAACAGCAATGTTATTACAGTTATATTCACTGTATACTAGTGAACTTGAATAATTATGGAGAAGTTTTTATTATAGAAATTCTACTTTGTTTTATGCAGAATTGTTCTCAGTTTACTGTTGATAGAGGTTTAGTTGTACGGAACTTTATTGGCATATACATCCATTGTTAATCAAACGCAGTTATTTAAATATAATATTATTTATTAGTGTCAAATTTACTAAAATATTTGTAATTACTCTCCTTACATTCTTCTACTAAATACATTATTAAATATTTTAGCACAATAATATTTAAGTAGGAAAAAAAAAACAGAATAAAATCAATAGATCTTTTTAATTCTTAACTGTCAATCAATTTTAATAGATAACGTAATGCAGGGTCAATAAATTACCTTTAGTCTAATATTTCATGAAAAGAAGGTAAAGAACTTATAAAATATTTCATGAAAAAAAAAAAGTAACAAACACTTATAAAATTATAAAATTTTCTTTTTTTCTTTTATTAAAATGAAGTTTTATGGATGTAAAACTTGAGAAATGACCTAATCTTAAAGTGCTGCATTTTGTTTTTAAATGAAATAAAGATTTGTAGGATTTAAAGCAAACTTTTTTAGAGTAGTGTTAATGTCTAAGTGCTTTCTTACAAAGAATGGCTTTAGAGGAAGAAAAGCAAACATTATTATGGCATATAAAGACTGCAGTTTGACTTTATTATTGTTTGAACACACTTAAACAAAAATAATTTAGAAGAAACTAAAGAGATGCAAAAGCAAGAGGAGCAACTTATAGAAAAAAGATGGGTTCAAGAAAGTTTGAGTCCTTATGTTATGCCAGTAATTCTGGTACCTAAGAAAAATAATCATGGAGAATATGTAGTGACTGCAGAGCCATCAACAATATCACTATAAGGTATCGTCATCTTATTTTTATCTAGACTTAATGACTTGTTTGATGAAATACATGGTATTGTAGCATCCCCATTAAATGAAATTGTTAAGAAAGATGTGAGGTTTAAGTGGGGAATAACAAGAGGCTTTTGATAGCCTCAAATACAAACTCACACATGCACTTATCTTAGCTTTAACAAATTTTGAAAAATCTTCTGAGACATAGTGTGATGCTTCAAATGTAGGCATAGGAGGTGTTCTCTTACAAGAAGGGCATCCTATAGCCTATTTTAGTGAAAAGTTAAAAGGGACGATGGGAAACTATTCTACTTATGACAGAGTTATTTACCCTAGTTAAAACTTTTCATACTTAGGAACATTATTTTCTACCTAAGGAATTGTAACTTATAGTGGTCATGAATCCCTTAAATATCTTAAGAGCCAAGATAAACTCAATAAAATAGGCAAATGTTATGGCTGATGCATTATCTAGGAGGCATGATGCATTATTATCTATGGTTGAAACTAAAATACTTGGTTCTGAACCTTTTAAGGAATTGTGATATGATGTTCATGATTTTGGTGAAATCTATAAAAATTGTGAAAAGATTTTTATAGGCATGATGATCTTTTTAAAGAAAAATAAGTTGTGTGTACTTAAAGGTTCAATGAGGGAATTATTTGTAAACGAAGCTCATGAAGGGGGATTAATGAGACATTTTGGGGTTCGAAAGACCATAGATATATTGCATGATCATTTCTTTTGGCCTCACATGAAACATGATGTGCACTCTTTTTGTAATAAATGTATTACTTGTAAGCGTGCTATGCATCATGGGATGTTTATGCCTTTACTTGTTTATAACTTTTCTTGGATCGATATTTCTATGGATTTTGTTTTGGGTCTTCCAAGGACCAAAGGGGGAAAAGACTTTATTTTTTTTTGTGGATAACAAGTTCTCAAAGATGGCCCATTTCATTCCTTGCTACAAGAGCGATGATGTCAATCATGTGGCCAATTTATTTTTCAAAGTGGTAAGATTACATGGCATTCCAAGGAGCATTGTTTCAGATGGAGATGTCAAATTTTTTAGCTATTTTTGGAAGGTCTTATGGGGTAAGTTAGGTACAAAGCTTATTTTCTCGACAACTTGTCATCCCCTTAAATCGATGGACTGACAGAAGCACTAGTGCAGATTTGGGATTTTACCTCGCCTTATAGGCCTCGGTTATGGCGGAACCGAAGCCTATAAGGAGGCGGTGGCAATTTTGAAATTAAAGGGAACTTATAGGCCTCGGTTCAGTCAAAAACCGGTGCCAAATGCCGCTTTAGGCCTCGGGTCTTAAGAAACCGGT
>Ga0214542_1006835_pt1 | contig 20401 bp, 28 predicted proteins | sample CNSS1metaG_FD_160096 | JGI IMG/M metagenome (GOLD analysis project Ga0214542, IMG submission 160096) | Root nodule microbial communities from cowpea collected in UCLA plant growth center, Los Angeles, California, USA - CNSS1 | ecosystem: Host-associated > Plants > Roots > Nodule | place: USA...
CTAGTAGATCCTAAAGCTTTCTTGAATTCGGCCGGGGTTCGGTTCAGCACCGGAAAGGTGCCGTAGTGTATTGGTATCACCGCTTTCGGCTTGATCAGCTCCCGAACCGCGTAAGCGGCTTCGTCAGGCCCCATGGTGAAAAAGCCCCCGATGCACACCAGCGCGAGGTCCGGGTTGTGGAGCTCCCGAATGAGCGCCATGTCGCCAAAGGCGCTGGTGTCGCCCGTGTGGTAGACCTTGAAGCCGTTCTCCATCTCAATCACGTAGCCAACGGAAACTCCGGCCCCTCCGCCTTGCCGGATGGATGCTGACTGGTCAGGGTTCCTTATGCCGAGAATATTGTAGTCGAGCGACGAGCTGTGATCGGCCGGCACCATATGGATCTTGACGCCCCGGCCGAGCGGCTCGGCCATGCCGCCCCTATTCATGGCAATGACGTTGTTCTCTTCAAGGAGACCCAGCGCGACAAGATTTCGTCCGAACTCGTAATTGGCAAGAACCTTGGCGCCCGTCAGACGGGCCAGATCGAGGAGATCGGAAATATGATCCTGGTGGCCGTGCGTCACTAGGATCAGGTCCACTTTTCCAATCGCCTTCAAGTCCCGGTACTCAGGCGGCGTCTTCGGGTTTCTGGTGAGGAAGGGATCAATCACTATCACTTTGCCGGCGACACTAGTGATGCGGGTCGTTGCGTGCCCAAGCCAAAGCACTTCCACCGGTTGGGCTGCGGGATAGCCCGGGACGATCACGAGAAAGAAGCTCACAAAGAGAGCCCACTTGGCTTTCATTGGAAACTCCGAACAACCGCTTCTGCTTTCGTGATTACTCTATCACGGTATTCGACGGAGTCGCACGCGATCCGACTGAGAGCCCCGCGGAACTTGGAACCATGTTCAGACGATCTAATTGGAACGTTGTCCATCCCAGCTGAGGACCAGCGGTTTCTTGGCAAGCATCTTGATGAGGGAGGAGCCAAAATGGACGACGAACGAAAATCATCAAAAACAGGGGAACGGGCCGCTGAAGGCTTGCGCGAAGCAGCTTCCAAGGAGGAAGAAAAAACCGAGAGCAAGATGGGGCAGGATCTAGCTAAGGGCGCTGATCGTTTCGAAGAGCGCTCGAAAAGCTCCGATGGAAGAAGCGCAGGCGAGAAACAAAAAGACTGAATCCACCAGCAGACCCGTCCCGGCTTTCCGGCTTTCTGACAGAACGCACCCTCAAACGACTGCGCGGCGTGTACGCATAAGGCGATGATCTGCCTGCGCTGGCTATTCGTGCCAAGGAAAGGGGCGGCTCGCGCGTGAAGCGCGCTTATGACCCCACGGCAGACGTTAGGCTGTTCGCGTTGGCAAGTTGCTCAAGCAGCCGTGCTGCTGCCTAAAGCACGGCGACATCGCGAACGCAATCGGCGGACGCTTGCGCGAGCCGCGCTCAGCATCCGACCCTTCAAGGTGAAGTCTACCGTTGGCAGGTGCCACCGCGGCAATGCGACGAATAGTGCCTTCGGTACATCGGCTCCGGGACCGAACCGCAGCGCGAGTCAGTCCTGACGGAGGACGGTCTCACTAGGGGCGGTCGCAGAAAACAGCGTTGAGGGACATTGGTTCGCGTCAGCTTTGGCTCCGGAGCGATTTTCACGATGCACCAAAGCGCGATGCGATTAGGATGAATCGTCATCGCGCTTTATCGGAAAAGCGCTACGCACTTTTCCGGATCATGCTCTAACGCACAGCGGCGCCGAATGCCGTCACCCGTTCAAGGCTGTAACAGCGAGAGGAGGCGTTGTCGGTCCTGATCAAGAACACGCTGGGCTCTGCGCAATGTGTCCAGCTCTGCTTCAGCGGTAGCGGTATCCTTTCCTTCCCGCTTCAACTGATGGATCGCTCTCTCTTGCTCTGCAAGGCGTCGTTCTCCTTCAACTACATCGCGCTCGACCTGCCTCAACGCATCATAGACGAAGGTCTTGTCCATCAGTGTGCTCAGCTGGCGCCGCCAATCTCTTCTTTCTCGATCAACCTCAGCTCCGCCTCAACGTTCCCGCTCGCCACCGCTTTTCGCCGAAGCCAATCTCATGCGCCGGACAGATTAAAAGGCTTGTGCCCGCAGAGCACTGAGCTGGCGCCGGGCTGGGGTTCCTTGTCTGGCGATTTCTCAGAGCCGCCTCATCGATCCAGGGATAACGCTTGGTCCCTCGGTGCCATTGCGAGAGAGCAGCCGGACGCGCTCGTTGGCACGCATGCCAGCATTCGGTCATCGTCTTGGATCCAGTCAGGCCCTGAGGGGTTTGTTTGCCGGCTGTGGCCAGCCACAGCTTGTGTCCCTGGCATGCTCGAGCAGATAGATAGCTCACGGTAAAGAAACCAATCCCCCATGCGGGATCAGCGGCCTGCATCGTTCAAGTGGCGGCGAAATTAAATATTAATTAATGCGCTATTTTAAATAAATTAAATGCTAGACGAGATTTAAATTTGAATTAGAATGAGGACCGCTTGGCGCCGGATGAACGCGTCAAGGACCTCCTAGAAGCGGCCCCATCATCCCGCCCTGCCGCCCTGTTCAAAGGATGTAAGGGCCGCTTCTAGGGCAAATTGTGAGGCAAATCATGCACCTGTCACTCGGTGATTTGTTTCTCATCTCCGCGGGAACGGCTACGCTCCTAATGATTGAGATCGGAGTCTTGATCATCGTGGGTTTGATCTGAGCCAATGAAGAAGAGCGTAGGGACGTTCTGAGGGCCAACTACATATCAGGCGTTGTGAAGCATCAGCTAGATTAGCCGTTCTCGACCGTAAAATGCGATGCCGGCGCCACACTCTGTGGCGCTGACCTTTCGTTGGTAAAAGTAGCACTCCGCTTGGCTCTGACGTAGATCGGCTCCGGAGCCGGACCGCAGCGCCGAGCCAGGCTTGATGCAGGACGGTTTCACCCAGAGGGCGCTGGCAGAACAGCTACCGCCGGCGCGCCACCGCGACGCCAAACAGGAAGGCGACGAACAGGCTGGCAAGCGGTGCTTCGCGCGTGATCGCGGAAACCGTCGCGAGTGCCCCGCCGGGCTTGCGCGATTCCTCGACTGCGGAGGTGAGGCGATCGACCGCTGCGTGCAGGCCTCCGGCGACTTCACCAATGGTGCGGGAGACGTCCGCGGCCGTATCGATGGCACGCTCGGCCATGCCGGGCTGGGACGAGGATTGCGGTATCTCCGTGCTCAAGGACGCGACCTCCTGGCGTGATGATCGAAGCCGGCACCTTTGGCTATCCGCGCGAGCGCTCGTTTTGAACAGCGGGTCTGGTGACCTTTGGCTATCCGCGACAGGCGCCGTGATTGACGGCGGGTGCCGGCCTTGGATGAGCAATTCAGCGCAGGGGATTTTGTTCCGGATGATATGCCGGCGGCTTGCGCGCTCCCCGGGAAACGACGGGTGCGAATCTCTGTTAGGCTGGGTGAACCTTGCTGACGTCAGGAGACAGCCGTGACCGACCGGACCATGACGGATCGAGCCCGGCACATCGCCTTGCTTGGCGCTCCCATCGACATGGGGGCTTCGCAGCGCGGCACCTTGATGGGGCCTGCGGCGCTGCGCACCGCCGGCCTTGCGACATTGCTGGAAAGCCTTGATTTCGAGGTCGTCGATTATGGCGATCTGTCCATAGCCGAAGTCCGGGACCTCACCGACAGGCCGCCCGAACAGGCCAATCATTACCGCGAGATCCAGCGCTGGACGCGCGTTCTGAGCCGCAGAGGCTATGAGATCGCGACATCAGGTGCGCTGCCGATCTTTCTCGGCGGCGACCACACGCTGTCGATGGGGTCGGTCAATGCGATGGCGCGGCATTGGCAGGAGCGCGGCCGCGAACTGTTCGTGCTCTGGCTCGACGCCCATGCCGACTACAACACGCCGGAGACGACGATCACCGCGAACATGCACGGCATGTCAGCCGCGTTCCTGTGCGGCGAGCCCGGGCTCGACGGCCTGCTCGGCGACGATCCACGCGCCTCGATCGGCCCGGACAAGCTCGATCTGTTCGGCGCGCGTTCGATCGACAAGCTCGAGAAAGAGCTGATGCGCACGCGCCGGATCAGGATCGTCGACATGCGTCAGATCGACGAATTCGGCGTGGCTGTCCTGATCCGCCGCGTCATCGAACGGGTCAAGGCGAGCAATGGCGTGCTGCATGTCAGCTTCGACGTCGATTTCCTCGACCCTTCCGTGGCGCCGGGCGTCGGCACCACCGTGCCGGGTGGCGCCACCTATCGCGAGGCGCATCTGATCATGGAGCTGCTGCACGATTCCGGGGTGGTCGGATCGGTCGATATCGTCGAGCTCAATCCGTTCCTGGACGAACGCGGTCGGACCGCGCGCACGGCGGTCGAGCTGATCGGCAGCCTGTTCGGTCAGCAGATCACCGACCGGCCGACGCCGAGCAATGCCATCGCGCCGGGCGAATGATGGCCGCTGGCCTGCAAGCGAAAGGCCGCGCCCATGTCGAGCGCGGCTCTCGTGGCGCCTGATCGGCTGCTCTCACCAATGGCGGTGGTGCCGATGCCAGTGGTGCCGAACGACCGGATAGGACCCACCGTAATAGGCGTAGGCGGGGCGCACGACGCGCCGATAGCGATAGCCGTAGGAAACGGGCGCCGTGTAGTAAGTGGTGGTGTAGCCACCGCCCCATCGATAGGGCTCGTCGTATCCATAGTCGTAGGCGTAGGGGCCGCCGTAGTAACCGGCACTGTAATAGCGGGGACCGCCATAGTAGCCATAGCCGGGTCCCCAGCCGTAGGCGGAGGAGGCAAGGCCACCAATGACGGCGCCTGCGACCAGGCCGCCGGCGATGCCAGGTCCCCAACCTCGCCAATGGGCTTCGGCGGGAGACGTTGCTGCGATCGAGCTCAGGCCCAGAGCGCCGGCCATCAGGGCTGACATTGCAATCTTCTTCATCAACATACCTCTCACATCACATTGCCCCAGGGGAATAACGGGAAGAATAAGCAATGGTTGCTGCTGGCCGGTGGCGAGAGCCAATGGGTGCTCGGCGTCGGGACGCCATCACCGAGAATTCGGGCCTGGACGGCGACGCCCGCCGTTCCCATCAGTTCGACCAAATGCCTCCAAGAGGTTCGGGACTGCCCCGAGCGGCGCGCGGCGCGCCGAGAAAGAATCCGATCAAATCGCCCCTGAATCATTAAATGGCCGAATACCGGGAAAAACCGGAAACTTTGGAGCGTGTCCTTAAGTTGGGACGCCACGAGGTTCGGATTTCCGGAGAGCAGGCATGGACGACGACAAGGTCTTGAAGAACGCCGCGGACACCGCCTGGACGGTGTACCGGGCGCGGCACCCCGAGGTCGCCGCGCACGACACAAGGCGCTGTCTGCTGGAACGCCATCTGCAGAGGAGGTGGGAAGAGCACCCAAGCGATACCGAAGAGCTCGCCTCTTTCGGGATAGCCTACCTGCACCGCCTTCCCAGGGATGAATGTTGACGTGCATGAAGATGCTTGTTGTCCGCGTGGCCCGCACGAGCACGAGGCCGAGTTGGACCCTGCTTGCGATTTCATGTCTCATCTCGGCGACCATCGTGACGGTTTTGCGCGTCGTGTGCGAGGGATAGAGCTTGCGCCCCAAGTGCCCGAGCCGGGAACTCCACCCAGCAACCCCGTCGCCTCGCGTGAGGCCACGACCGGCGCGGCATCGCCCAACGCTACGAGCCGCAACAGTAGGGGGAACCGGAGGGGGCTCGACCGAATTAACCTGCGAGGAAAAATGCGGATGCTTCAATGACAAATGGTCGCTTCGCGTACTCCATGTCCAGAGCTCTGCGCCATCCCGGCGTGATCGCGCTGATCGTGGCGGGCGTGACGATTGCGGCCATGCTGGTCGTCGACCACGGCCCCTGGAGCCGGGCCAAGACACAGCCGGCCCATGTCGCCATGTTTGCGACCACCGGCGAAGCGGCACGAGCCGCTGGCGCCCTGGTGCTCCCGACCGATCCGAAATCGCCGATCGAGCCGCAGCGGCCGAAGACGTCCCCAACCGTCAATCCCGTGACGCCGTAATCTCTCAGCTCTTGCGGCCGTAATTGAGGAGCCCGCCACTCGTCTTCGGCGGATGGGCCCGCAAGGCTTCCTCGTTCGGCTCGGTGCCCCAGCCGGGCCGGTTCGGGATGATGAGATGGCCGTTCTCGATCTCCGGCTCGTGCGTGAACAGCTCGCGATCCCAGGACAGACGATCGATGTCGATCTCCATGATGCGCAGGTTCGGCACCGCGGCGCAGAAATGCGCGTTCATCATCGAGCAGAGATGGCCGTAGAAATTGTGCGGGGCGACGTTGACCTCGAAGGCTTCGGCCGCCGCGGCGATCTTCATCGACTGCCAGACGCCGTTCCAGGGCGTGTCGATGATCGCGACATCCATGGCCTGCGCGTGGAAGTAGGGCAGGAATTCACGCAAGGAGAGCAGCGTCTCGCACGACGAGATCGGGTGCGGGCTCTGCTTGCGGATATAGCCGAGCGCTTCCGGATTGAAGCTGTCGATCTCGACCCAGAACATGTCGAGGTCGGCGATGGTGCGCAGGATCTTCAAGTAGCCTTCGGTCTTGGCGTTGAAGTTGCAGTCGAGCAGGATGTCGACGTCGGGCCCGGCGCCGTCGCGGATCGCTTCCAGATGCATGTGCAAGTCGCGCAGGATCTTGCGGTCGACGTTGATCTCGGGCGCGAAGGGCGAGCCGAAGCCGGGGCGCCAGCCGGTCGGCTTGCCCTCGTCATAGGAAAAGATGTTGGTCTTGAGCGCGGTGAACTTCTTCTCGCGCACCTCGCGCCCCATCGCCTTGACGCCGTCGAGACTTTCGATCGCCGGCTTGTACCAGGACGGGTGATTGATCCGCCACGTGGCGCAATGCGACCAGTACACCCTGACGCGGTCGCGGATCTTGCCGCCGAGCAGCTCATAGCAGGGGACGCCGAGCGATTTCGCCTTGGCATCGAGCAGCGCGTTCTCGATCGCCCCGAGCGCCTGCGCCACCACGCCGCCGGCCGCAGGACGCGTCGCTGCGAACAATTCGGCAAAGATGCGCTCGTGCTGGAAGACGTTCTGCCCGATGACCCGCGCCGAGAGGCGCTGGATCGCGGCGCCGACGCCGGGCGAGCCAAAGCCTTCGTCGAATTCGCTCCATCCGACGATGCCGTCCTCGGTCGTCAGCTTGACGAAATGATAGTTTCTCCAGCCGGCATCGCAGGCGAGGATCTCGAGGCTCGTTGCTTTTGATGACTTGGTCATGTCGCTCCCTGTCGCCCGGCCGGGCTTTTCTTGTCGCCCGATCTTGAGCCGGGCCCGGACCGCATTGTTAAGCCAGGCGCGGGGCGGCGGGAAGATGCAGCGATGCGGCGCGGCAGCGCGTCCGAAGCAGGCCTTGCGTCAGCCGATCACCGACGAGCCGAGCAAAGCGAGAACGGCGAGCGCCATGACTGCGGTGCCGAGCCAGCCCAGCGCGATCAGCCAGGAGCGGGCCCTGAAGCGGCCCATGATGGTGCGGTTCGAGACGATCAGCATCATCATCGCCATGATGGGGACGGCGACGATGCCGTTGAGCACCGCGCTCCACACCAGCATGTTGATCGAGTCGATGCCGGTAAAGCCGAGGCCGAAGCCGATCAGGGTTGCCGCGGCGATGATGGTGTAGAAGCCGGCTGCCTCGTCCGGCTTGGCCTCCAGCGTGGCGCGCCAGCCGAAGATCTCGGCAACGCCATAGGCCGCCGAGCCCGCCAGCACGGGAATGGCGAGCAGGCCCGTGCCGATGATGCCGGTCGCGAACAGGGCGAAGGTGAAATCGCCGGCCAGCGGCCGCAGCGCTTCGGCCGCTTCCGTCGCCGAGCCGATATTGGTGATGCCGTTGGCGTGCAGGACCGATGCGGTGGTCAGGATGATGAAGAAGGCGATGCCGTTAGAGAGCAGCATGCCGGAGATGGTGTCCGTCTTGATGCGGTCGAGCTCGTGATCGCCGCCGCGCTTGAGCTGGCGAAGCGGCTTGTCGCGCTCGCCCTGGTTCATCTCCTCGACCTCCTGCGAGGCCTGCCAGAAGAACAGATAGGGGCTGATGGTGGTGCCGAGCACGGCCACGACCATCAGGAGATAGTCGGCGCTGACGTTCGGCTTCGGCCAGACCGCGGCGAGCAGCGCCGTGCTCCAGGGAATCTGCACCGTGAAGGCGGTCGCGACATAGGCGAACAGCGCCAGCGTGAGGAATTTCAGCACCGGCGAATAGCGCCGATAGGGCACGAACACCTGCAGCAGGGTCGAGCCGGCCGCGAAGATCAGCGCGTGCTCGTGGTTGAGGCCGCCGATGACGAGCGAGAGCGCCTCGGCCATCGCGGCGATGTCGGCGGCGATGTTGAACGTGTTCGCGGCGACCAGCATGGACACCAGCGCCAGCACCGCCCAGCGCGGCGCGACGCGCATGACGTTGGCGGCGAGCCCCTTGCCGGTGACGCGGCCGATCTGCGCGCTGACGAGCTGGATCGCGATCATGAACGGCGTGGTCAGAAACACGGTCCACAACAGACCGAAGCCGAATTGCGCGCCGGCCTGCGAATAGGTGGCGATACCCGACGGGTCGTCGTCGGCAGCTCCGGTGATGAGGCCGGGGCCCAGCCGTTGCAACAGCGTCGGCGCGGATTTCGTCGGGGTGAGGGCGCTGTCGCTCATCAACGGGCTCGAACGGGTTCGGGACGTCGTCTTTAGCAAATGCGAATCGAATGCCATAAGTTCCCGCTGCCGAAGCGGGCGGCTGATTTTCGAAAATGCTAAGTCGAGTTTGCTCCGTCGGGCAAAACAGGGCTATATTGCCATCATCGGCCTACCTGATGCTGACGAACATGCCCCAGGCGGCGGCCAGCGCCGCGCCGGTGAAGAGAACCACCGGGTTGTCGCAGAACGTGCCGCCGTACCTGCACACGTCCGCGCCGAATTGGCCGAGCTCATGACGGCTCGCGGAATAGAACAGTCCCGACAGCACCAGCAATGCAGCGGCGACGTAATACATCGAAGGTCTCTCCGGCTTGCCCCGTCCAGGCGACATGTCCCAGCATGAGGCGAAGAGATTTCACTTCGGCCAATCCGCTTTGCGGCATTTGAGATAAAGTTTGACCCGTCGGGCAAAACACCGGCAAGATGGCACAATCGACCGTGCCGGCGTGATGACCGGTCGTCGACATCAAAAAGGCCCCGCACCGCGGGGCCTTTGCCGTGTCAGAGCTTACCGCCCTATCGCCGCGAGCCTACGCCGTAGAGTTCGCGCTCGCGGACGACATCCTCCGGCGACAATGGCGGGCTTGCGGCGTCGAAGTCGGTCCAGCCGGACTTCTGCCAGGCGGCGCTGCGCTCCTGAAGGTTGACCGATCGCTCGTGCAGAAGCGCATCGAGGCGCGCGCGGTCCTGGTCCGGCACCCTCGCGGACACCAGCGTGCCGCCGCGGCGGACGCCCTCGGCATAACGCGATGCGTCTTCCCTGGAGACGCCGGCCTCGGTCAGGGCGCCGATGATTCCGCCGGTGGCCGCGCCGGCAGCCGCGCCGGCCGCGGTCGAGGCGAGCCATCCGGCCGCGACCACCGGACCAAGGCCCGGGATGGCAAGGAGGCCAAGGCCTGCGAGCAGGCCGGCGGCGCCGCCGAGCCCCGCGCCGATGCCGGCACCCGTGCCGGCGCCTTCGGCGCGATCATCGGTGCCGTCGCGGTCACGATCGACCTTGCCGGAGCGTGAGCCGTACCAATTGTCCGAATTGTTGGCGACGAGGCTGATGTCGGAATGCGGCACGCCGGCGCTTTCGAGCCGGGTCACGGCCCGCTCGGCATCGGCGTAATTGTCGTACAGGCGAGAGATGGTCGTCGTCATGTCTGGATCTCCTGATGTCGCGAATGACTTGATTTCGTAAATTACTTGGCGGGGTTGACGTTGCCCTGGAAGTCGACGCTGACGTCGGTCTTGGTGCCGGCCTTGTCGGCCTTGCCGCGCCAGACGCCGTTGTCGTCCTTCTGGAGGCCGGAGACGTTGGAATAGCCCGCGCCCTCGATTCGCGATTTCGCCTGTCCCTCGGTGAAGCTGTTGCGGCCGGCGACCGGTGCGTTGGAGTTGTTCTGGTCGGAGCTGTTCACGGCGTTGTTGCCCGGCCCGCCTTGCGCCGGCTGCGACTGAGCGCCCGCGGGCACCGAACCGAGCAGCAACAAGGTTGCGGCCAGAACTGTCAGATGTTTCATGTTGTTGTCTCCTGCAAGTGATTGTGCGGGCGACAACAGGTGAGATTCGAAATGGTTGCTATTGGTTTGGATGAGTTTGCTGCGGCTCTTCGGTCGCGGCTCTTTGGTCACGACGACGAGCGAGTTGCCGCCGCGGCCGGACATGCGTCCGCCACCTGCTACTTTGAAGATTGCACGGACTCGGCTTGGCCCTTGGTGGGCTCCCACGGCGCCGGAAGGATCACGCGGATGGGGCGGGCTTCGGTGGCGCCCTGAACCACAGGTGCGGCCTGTTCCTTGACCGGCTCGGCCAGCGCTACGCTCATCAATGCAACCAGCAGCGCCAGGGAAGTTGTCATCAGCCGCACGTCCAGCATCGAAGCCTCCTGTTTGCGCACCAACGCAATCCGCCGGAATTGGTTCGGGCGGTAGACGGGAACAAGTGGCAATTTGTCGGGTTTGTAGAACACACGCCCGGATGACCGGGCTGCTGGAGGAGGACACGATGAACTTCAAAGCAATCATTGCCGCCGCCGTGCTGACGTCAGTTGCGGCTCCCGCGTTTGCGCAATCGTTCTACGTTGTGCAGGACGTCAAGACGAAGAAGTGCACCATCACCGAGTCGAAGCCGACGACCACGGAAACGACGGTCGTCAGCGGCGACACCGTGTACAAGACCAGGGCGGAAGCCGAGGCCGGCATGAAGACCGTCAAGGTCTGCACCTCGAACTGATGCACTGAGCGAAGGTCACACCCGAGCCTGCGCTCGAAACAATGCCCGCGCGGAGCGATCCGTCGCGGGCTTAATTTTTTGCAAAGTTCAGCTTACCAAGCCGCTGTTAGTGTCGGTCCGTCACGCGCGGCCAGGATAGGAACTCCGTCCGTCTCGGCCGATTGTCGCCAGCGCTATAAACGACGGTGAGCCAGCTCCAACCATGCAATCACGCTATCCCTTGTTGAAGAGGTGGACGGCGGACGAGCATGAGCGGCTGAAAGCGCTGGCCGAAGCAGGCCGGCGGCCCGACGAGATCGCCGCAGAGCTCAACCGGAGCGAAGCCGCCGTGCGGGTGAGGGCCTGGCAGCACGGCATCGCGTTGCGCGGCGTCACGCAGAAGCGCGGCAAATAGCGCGTGCTGGGGGCGTGGACTCGTCGACACTCGGTCAGCGGGTCGGTGTCTGCTTCACGCTCAAGGCGGATTAGGACACCAAGCGAAAAACCCGGAGTGTGAGCGTCCGGGCCGATCGCAAGTAAGAATTACAAGTCCAATGCATGAGGTAAACCAAACCTCAACGGCCCTGTCTGTACACTTTTGCACACTCGCGGCGAGCAACAAGTACAAGCTGCGTAAACAGCTCATGGACATCGCAATCGACCGTTCTTCGTGTGGTGCGCGTCTCGCAGGAACGACAGCGCAGCGTTTTCGTTGTGCTCGTCTTCTAGACAAGGAGGATAACGATCATGGACCGTGAACATGTGAAGGGCGCCGCCGACAAGGCAAAAGGCGCGATCAAAGAGGGGGCTGGCAAGCTTACCGGGGACAAGGACCTCGAAGCCGAAGGCAAGATGGATAAGGCCAAGGGATCCGCCCACAACGTCGCTGGAGATGTGAAGGACGCAGCGCGGGACGCCTCTGACGCCCTCAAGAAATAGCCAAAAAAGGAAAGTCTCAAACTGGCCGCCTCAGGGCGGCTTTTCCGTTTCTGCCAAGCCCAGGGCGATGACGAAACACGCCTGAAACAGTGCTGAAACCAGATCGTCCTGAACTCGGCGGCCGCCGGGGCCGACCAACCAAGCGAAACGGAGAGACAATCATGATCCAGATCGGTTCGAAGGAAGAAGTCGCGCTGCTGCTGGCGCTGTTTGGCAGCCACACTCAGCCGGCGCAGCGGCCGAAGCCGAAATCGCGGCAAGGGTGAGTGACGCCATGCCCGGTTTGGCCGAATGCCAGAGCCTGCTCCGGCTCCTGATCGCCAAGGGCGATCCCAAGGCCATCCCGCTTGCCAAGGGCGCCATCGACCAGTTTCTGAACACGGCACCGTTGAGCATGCGCGGGCGGGGCCTGCGCGTGCTGCAGCGCGATGCGCTCGACCAGCACGATGCCGCGGTCGGGGTGCAGCGCTCGTTCGCCGAGACGGTGGACGCCTATATCGAGCACAAGCTCGCGGAGGAGTGAGCCGGCGCGGCCCGATCGCGTGCCGCCCGGTGTTCCCGGAACCTGCTGATTTCCAAAATGATTTTTTGCGGTTCTTTGCAACCTTCGCTTGCCCTCTGCGCTATAGGGGGCAAGAGGATTACGGTCATGACGCGATATTACTTTGACCTTCGCGACGACAAGGGAATTGCGCTGGACGAGGAGGGACTGGAATTGTCCAGTGCGCGTGCGGTTCAGGCCGAGGCCGCCAAGTCCGTCGCCGACCTTGCGCGCGATGCGATGCTCGGCGCGCCGCCCACCGGCGACCGGCAGGAAATGGCGATCGAGGTGCGCGATGCGAGCGGCCCGGTCATGCAGGTGAAGTTCAATTTCCAGATCGAAGATCTCAGGTCGCGCCCGCAGTCACGCGGTCATTGACGCGTCAGCGTCGGGCGGGACGGCTCGGGCAGGGGCGGGCAGAGCTGCTCGGAGTCCAGCACCGCGATCTTTCGGCCGAGCTGCCAGACCTCGACCTTGCCGAGCCGTGTGAACCGCTTCGCAAAATCGACCGCGGAGGAGTCGGACGGGGCTTCGAACGCTTCGGCGGAGCGGAAGACGCCGTTCTCGCCGATGAGATAAGCGCGATATTGCATCATGTCGGCGCCCTCAGGCCGGGCGAGCGCAGCCAGGAATCGATCTGCATCGCGGTTTCGTCGCGGCGCGCCTGGCGCAGCAGCATGTCGCGGCGGGGGCCTGGGGCCAATTTGCGCGCTTCCTCGCGGCAGCGCTCCGCTTCGTCCGCGAGTCTCTCGCGCAACGTGGTGGTCTGTTTGAATCGACGCCGCTTCTGCATGGGCGTGCTCCCTCATGAGAGTAGGGCGGGAGCGCAACTGGCGTTCTCATCACCGATCGATGCCACGGGCCTTGCGGTGATGAATTTACCTTACGCCTCCGGCACAGCGGAGTCACATCATTTGATATGTTGCGCGGATTAATTTTCGCGAGAAGCTTGAGCGTGTTGAGCGGCTTACTCAATTTGCGCCGCGCGAGTCCTAAAGTTCAATATTGAACAGAAGGCAACCTCTGTTAATTGATACTGCATCACCGGCCAAGGCTTTGTCCGTAGGCGTCGGTGGCTGAGAGACCGAGCGCGCTCCCGCCTGCAAAGCAAGGGAGCACCGCGATGACCGTCTATCGGCCGTTGCCTGTCGACCACGACACAGTTGAATACATGCGCCGGATCGCGCGCGAAAGCCGCGAACTGTTGAAGCAATCGCCGCCCGATACGTTTCTGGGGCGCAGGACGCACGAGCCTTTCCAGGGCGATGGCGACGCTACGCCGAACGAGGAGCGTTGACCGTCAGCGCAATCGCGATCGCAGGCGAGAGGCCTGATTGCAGCGTGCGGGTTTGGGTGGCATTGGCGCAGATCGCCTGGGCGATCGCGCGCTGACGTCAGGGCGAGGCGAAGCCGTTCTGCTTAGAGGAGGGCGGCATCGGCGCGCGCCAACAGGGGATCGGCCATTTGATCCGTGCATGGGCGGTGCAACGCGGTGTGTTGCCGGTTGTTCATGGGAGGGCGGCCCCGGTGTGGCTCTGGCGACGGCGCGCGTGGTAATTTCTTGTTGTTGCGTGAACCCCTCTATCTTGCGCTCACCCGGAGCGCGGAAAACGCCGATTGACATTGTTCCCTATTTGTTCTACAGAAGGTTTCTGTTCAACCTCTGGGCGAACAGCCGAAGTTTGACTCACACTGGAATTTCTGCGGGGTCGTTGATGAGTAGCTCGCTTCTCTCTTTTGTCCTGTTGAGCAGACCGGTGACGCCTGACATGTCAGCAGTCGCCAAAGTTCTTCACGCCCGCCATCCGGAATTGGCAGCAGAGGCGCCGGACGATGACGAGCTGCAACCGGCTCAAGCGAATTCGCCGCTCATCCGCTGTGGCAACGAGCTTGTTGCGCTCATGTCGATTCCGGCGCCCATCCCGCAGGATCCGGGGCTTTGGGCGCGCGCTGCGCGAACTTGGCCGGAAAGCGAGGCTGTGGCAACGGACCATCAAGGCCACATCATCGTCTCGCTGCTCGGAAAAACTGAGCAGCCGCTGGTCGCCGCCCGCCTTACGACTGCAGTCATCGGTGCATTGATTGCCACCGTGCCGGAATGTTGCGGCGTGGTGTGGGCGGGCCGGGTGGCACGGCCGGCCGATCTATGGCTCGATGCGTCTCGCTGGATGCTCGCACCGTATCCGGACTATCCCTTTAGACTATGGGTCGACATTCTTCCGTTCCGGTCAGGTACGAAGATCGGAGCGATCACGATGGGCTTGTCCGCGTTTGTCGGCCGCGAGATCGAATTCGTGACCGGTAAGCTCGCGCTTCCGGCGTTGTTCGACAAGGTGGCAGGACTTTCCGTGTATCTGATCGAGCACGGAAACGTGGTGAAGGACGGTGATACGATCGGAGCAAGTGCGAGCGAGCGGATTGCAGTGCGCTACAAGAACTCTGATGTTTTTGGAGGTCTGCCGGTGTTCTATTGTACGGATGAATTCGAGCACTAGTCTCCCAAACTTCTTGCGCGTGTCGAATGGTAGTTGCACTGCTCGAAATCGCTTTGACACGTCGGGCAAAACACTGGCAGAATGGCATCATGGAGAAAGGCCGATCAAGCTCGCGGGAAGCCGCGGGCTTTATTGTTGCGCGCAAGCCTTGTTCCACGTGCAAGTCCATGGTGCGCAAAGAAATCGGCTTGAGAACTTCAAAGCTCTGAGAAGCGCCGTGGGCCGAGCGATAGGCAAGGGAGCGACAAACGATGCCCGAGTCAGGTATTGCAGCGCGAAAGAAAAAGTCGTCAAAGCTATACAAGTTCGAACGGGATATTAGAGTTAGCACGTCGCCCGGTTGGAACATGGAAAATTTCGACGCCTTGGGCGTTGGCCCCGTGCTGTATTCACCACGAGGCAAGCGAAGCTTTCCTCCGCTCCTAGAAACGCCGCGGCTGCTGATCGCCAGATCTCTCGGGCGGCCGCCGGCCGATTGGGAGCCATTTCACGACTTTTGGCTCGTGTCCGATCGGATGAAAAACGTTCTCGAGTCGGTGGACAGAGAGGGGGTTGCTTTTCTGAGATGCGAAACGCGGTCGTTGAGAGGAGAAGCACCGGTATATTGGCTCTGCGACATCGTCCGTGAGCTCGATGTCATCGATGAGGAGAAGTCGAACTTCAAAGTCCTGGACGATGGGACTGATTTCAGGCGGTATGTCGGCACGGCGATGGATTCCACGTTCGTCTTTCGCGAAGAGGTCATCGGTTCGGCTCATATCTTCCGAGCCCGCTTTTTGAACAAAGTTGTTTGTAGTCAAGCAATGAAGGATGCTTGTAAGGCTGCAGGCCTGAAAGGTCTAAGATTCGGAAATCCCTACATCAATTGGGGTTGATCCCAGACGTAGCGCACTGAGATACCGTCGAAAGTCTCCCAAGACTCAATGATCTATCAACGCACGTGAACCGCCCGCGTCCGAAGGTGCTTGCGTGTTGTTGGCGCGGGGGATTCCCCCGATCTACGTGATGTAGCCAAGCGCTCCGCTGTCCCGAAGCCTTCCGGCAGATGCCGACGTCGGCAACAGCTTCGTGCCACAACGTTTACCGGCACGTCGGACGATACAACCCGCAAATCCAGCGGCCGGCCTCCCCCGCTGCAGGCCATCCAAACAGCATTCAAACCAGAACGCCGGCTGCATTCAGGAGCAGCTCGGATGCCGGCGCACGGCAGGAGCCGCAATTTCATGTTTCAAAATCACCACATTTTACTTCAGCATTTCGCCGACCACCCGGTCGTCCGCTTTTTACGTGGACGGTTCGAAGTTGACGCAATTCGAAATCGTATGAATTTGCCCTCCGCACAATCGGTGGCAACCGATCTGACTGCGAGCCCTCATACTGGCGGCCATCTGGGGGCGTATCATGAGGGGTTCGGCGACTACCTTAAGGAGGTAGAAAAATCTACGAGGTACGCGGCGGCTCTCGCGGGTGACTCGCATGAGCTCGATGAGCTGGTGTCGGACGTAAACGCACTCGTGGCGGCCGCCAAGTACGCGCTGGCGAGCGGTCATCTATTTGCCAATACTCCTACGGGAATGACCACCGAAAACGCAAATGCGGTGAACAAGCAATGGTTCGACAACTGGAGAGCATACGCCGCCGATCATCAGACGCAGATCCGGGAGATGCAGGAGACAGTGGACCAATTCCTCGCTGCCGGTCGCGCGGACGCGGCCTTGGACTTTCCGGTTCTCTCTCCAACCAGCGGTCTCAGCATGGCAGAGAGGATCGCAATCCTGAAGCGTTCGCCGAAAGGCTCTCCTATCTCGCTGCAATTTACCAAAGTCGGACCTGTCCCCGATCTTCCGGGCCTGGTGCCGCCCTTCGTCAATACGCGTTTGCCAGGTTTTATTCCGCCGTCGCTTGAGGGAATCAACGAACCGGAAGGATTTACGCCTAGCAATCCGCTTATCACGTACGGGTTGCCGGGATTTCCGGCGACCAATCCTCAAGGCTTTGGACAACTACCTCCGACCACCGGGGTGGCCGAGGATCCTTTAGTGCTCAAGTATGATCCAGCAACCGGTTGGCCCCTTCCATTCTCCGAACGCTCACCGATATTGGACCCCCCCGCTCCGTCTCATGCAACGCCGCCCGCTGGCCTCTACATGGGAGCAGGACTTGCCGCGGCCGCGGTGTTAGCGCCGCAATTCTCGCCTGTCTGGGCTCGGGCAGCGGTCGCTGGGCTAGCTGCTGGCGTACCGACGCTGGCAACTGCTCGGACCAGCGACGGAGGAGTGTTCTCCACCGGAGCGCCCGCATATGATCCATTCAATCGCGACCAGACGAGCAGCTATGTTGGCGGCTTGAATGCGGCCCCCTGGTCGAACGAAGATGCCAAAACGATCGCAACGCCCTTGGCGATGGGGCGCCGCGGAAATCAGGACGAGACCTCTGAGGGACCAACTGAGCAGCCGCAAGCGCTTCAATCAGGAGTCTTGCGCTTAAGCGCATCAGTCGCGCCCGAAGATGTCCGGCGTCCTGCCCGTGTGAATGAGACGAACGCGGGCAACGTGTTCACGACGGGCAGTGCGCCAGTCCCGTATCTGCCGTCTACCGCATTCGACGATCGGTATGGCAATTGGACTATCCCGGCCGCTCGCGGCCAGCAGCCGCAACCCAGCAAGCCGATCGGCGTGTTTGCGGACGAGCCGAGCTACCTCATTCCTCCACCGATCTTCGGAGTGGACGGCTCCGTCCATCCGCGCGATGATGGTGAGGAATGGTTCTCGCGCTGGATACGACCTTTGCTCCGGTCCGAATGACATCTGTGGTGAAGCGAGAGCCTTCATTTGACACGTCGGGCAAAACACTGGCAGAATGGCATCATCGAAAAGTTCGGAACAAGCCCGCGGATCTGCCGCGGGCTTGTTTGTTTTGGCGGCGCAGAGGCGTTCGTGCTTTACGCATCACCCCGCCCGAACCACCTTGTCAGCGCCTCCGCAAGTCCGTGCTGGCTCCCATCTCCCACCCAGGCCACATGACCATCGGGCCGCACCAGTACCGCGCTCGGCGCGGGGACCGCTCCGATGGCCGGAAGCTGCAAGTCGCCGTCATAATCGGCATCGACTATCGCGAGGCGTTCCCGCCAGGGCGTGATGTCGATGCCGCCCGGCTTGCCGAAATTGAGCAGCACGCCGCGCGCGCCGTGCAGCAGCGTGAACAATTTTAGCGGCCGCCCGCCCGCCACGAGATCGAGATCGGGCATGCGGCGGCCGAGCAGCGCGTGGCCTTTGCCGAGATCGTAAGCGATGTCGAGCCCGCTCATCATCGCGCCTAGGTGCCGGCGCGGCTCGTCCATGGCGAGCAGCTCGGCGATCACCTCGCGCGCGGCCTTGCGGCCGTCGTCGCCGCGGCGGAGCAGGGCGATCTGCGCCATGGTGTTTTTCAGCACGCGCGCGGCCACGGGATGGCGCTCGCCGTGATAGGTGTCGAGCAGGCTGTTGGGCGAGATGCGACGGATCACCTGCGCCAGCTTCCAGCCGAGGTTGACCGCGTCCTGCACACCGAGGTTGAGGCCCTGGCCGCCGACGGAATGATGAATGTGCGCGGCATCGCCGGCGAGCAGCACGCGGCCTCTGCGATAGGACGCGGCCTGCCGCGCCGCGTCGGTGAAGCGGGAGATCCAGGCGGGGTTGTTGACGCCGAAATCGGTGCCGTACACGGCTTCGAGCGCCTCGCTGAGATCGCGCAAGCTCGGCTCGCCGCTGCGCGCGAGCTCGGCTTCCGTCACGACGACCAGCACGCACCCGCTCTCGGTCTTGCTGAGGCCGTGGAAGCCGAGCGCGTCGTGACGCAGGCCGAATTGGGGCTCTTCGCGCATCTCGACCTCGGCCATGAGGTTGCTGAGCGAAGGTTCTGAGCCGGGGAAGTCGATGCCGGCGCTCTTGCGCACCAGGCTGCGGCCGCCGTCGCAGCCGACGAGATAAAGCGCGCGCAAGCGCTCGCCGCCGGACAGCGTGACGTCGAGGCCGGTGTCGTCTTCCGCAAAGCCCGTCACCTCGCGGCTGCGATAGATCGGCACCGCGAGCTCGGAGACCCATTCGGCCAGCAGGCGCTCGATCTGGTTCTGCCGCAGCGCGAGCCCATAAGGATGGCGGGTGGGGAGATCGCCGATGTCGAGCCTGGTCCAGGCGAAGCCGGCGAGCTGGGTGATTTGCCCTTCGCGCAGGAAGCGCTCGGCAATGCCGCGCTGATCGAGGATCTCGATGCTGCGCGCGTGAAGTCCGCCGGCGCGCGTCTCGACGATGTCCTGGCTCGCGCGCCGCTCGACGATTGCGACGTCGATTTGAGCCAGCGCGAGCTCGGCGGCCAGCATCAAGCCGGTCGGGCCGGCGCCGGCGATGACAACCTGATGGCCGGCGGCAGTTGCGCGTTCCGCGCTGGTTCGGCCGCGCGAGCGTGACGTCGGAAGCGGGAAAGGCATGTCGTGACCCCTCGACTGGTTGTTCAGGCCGAGGGGTCTTACGCGATCACCGGGGGCTTGAAGCAAGTCCCTTCCGCACCACATATCGAGGTGGGAGATGAGGCTCTCGCCTGTTCGGCGCGTTGACACGTCGGGCAAAACACCGGCACAATGGCATCATCGAGATGCGCGCCGCTTGTGCCGCGGGCTAATCGTCCTTCGCCAAATCGCCGGGTTGTGTGGGCAGATCGATGCTGCCGCCCTCGCCATGCGCGAGATCACGGCCGTCGTCCACCGCCACGTCGGCATCTTCGACGATCGCCTGCTGCGTGGCGCGTTCCTTGTCGATGCGCGGCTTTGAGCGCGGAAGATTTGGCGAGGTCTCGTCTTGCGATGTGCCGCGGGAGGTCGTCTTGATGGTCATGGCCGGTCGCTCCTGATTGTCCAACGCGGCTTGTGCGAATTCGTTCGTTTGACACGTCGGGCAAAACACTGGCAGAATGGCATCATCGAAACGAGTTTGAGTTGGCCCGCGCGGGACGCAATCCGCGGCGGGCTTTTTCAATTCAGCGGAAGGTTTTGACACGTCGGGCAAAACACCGGCATAATGCCATCATCGAGACGAGTTTGGTTCACCCGCGCGGAACGCGATCCGCCGCGGGTTTTTTCGTTCTCGATTTTGGAATCGGACGGCGGCGGCGCATTGCGGCCACGCACTCGCTTGATAACGCGTTGAGAGAGCGCCGATCGGCGCGCCGTCGTCCGAACCTATTGCTGGCCGTGCACGCGCGAACGTGCCGGCCCGCGGCGCCGGGCTTGTTGCCCGCGCCGCTGCGGTCTCCGGGTTCAACGGAGATAGGGTTCGCGCCCGAAACGATCGCGCTCTTCGCGCGATCTGCCGCGCATTTGTTTTCACTGGGAGAGAAGATGACCGCTTACCTGATCTCGCTCGCCATCGCGGGCCTCGTTGCCATCCTGTTGTGGGAGACGCTCTCGTGAGCGAGGACATCATCGCATGTGAGCCCGAGCCGCCCCGCTTGCCCGCG
>Ga0214542_1006836_pt1 | contig 20397 bp, 11 predicted proteins | sample CNSS1metaG_FD_160096 | JGI IMG/M metagenome (GOLD analysis project Ga0214542, IMG submission 160096) | Root nodule microbial communities from cowpea collected in UCLA plant growth center, Los Angeles, California, USA - CNSS1 | ecosystem: Host-associated > Plants > Roots > Nodule | place: USA...
TATATATATATATATATATATATATATATATATATATATATATATATATATATATATATATATATATACTTAAATACCTCTTTGGTTCTCATTTTCGCATAGTTTGTTGCGGTTGGTCCTCATTTTTTTTAAATGTTTAAAATGGTCATCATTTTTACAATTTGGGCTTAATTTGGTCCTTTTATGTGACGCCGTTTAAATGAGTAACGGAGCATTATACAAGTGGTACTGTTTGCATTAGATCTACTATTTTTTTAATTATGTGGACTGTTTCTGTATAGTGAAGTGCACAAATGAGTTTTAATTACAAAATTGGGGATACATAGGTGAGGTAGGGTTTTGAAAAGGAGATGGTGGCCTGAAGAAAGTTTGAGAGTAGTCCTTCCTCCATCCACAATCCCTCTTGGTGCCTTCATTATCTAGGTATGTCACGCTCCCAATCTTCTTCCTCTGGTTGTAATCGTTGGAGGCAACGTTGTTGTAGTACTTCCTACGATCCAAAACCCCAAACAAGATGATGTAAACCCTAAACCCAAACACACAAAAAACACACAAAACGTTCGAAGTTCAAAACGAAACTACTAACCTCGTCGATGATAAAAACTTGCGAAGTTGAAAACGAAATCCCCAAAGTCTTCATACCAGGCTCAATGAATCCAATCTGCTGCAACCTCCTATTTGAATTTCTGCTCCCAAAATCCCTAATTACATGGTTTTCCCTAAATCCCTAATTATAAAATTCATTTGTTCACCCCATTGTTCACAAATAGTCCATGCAATTACAAAATGGTTGATGACATGATACAAACAGTGTCACCTGTACAGTGCTCTATTACTCATTTAAACGACGTCTCATAAACGGACCTAATTAAAAACAAATTGCAAAAATTAGGACCATTTTAAATATTTCAAATAAATAAGGATCAACCACAACAAACTATGCGAAAATGAGGACCATAAATGTATTTATGTCATATATATATATATATATATATATATATATATATATATATATATATATATATATATTCTACCCACAAAAACTAGACGTGATAATAAAAACAAGACAACCACAACCCCAAACCTCTGCTAAGGCAATTCACAAAAAGAAGAGAGAAAATCAAAGAGATGGAGGACGTGCATCCTACTGTGACAACAACCAAAATGTCAAAACATTGTACCTAAACGTAAATGGTGGAAAAGATTAATACCATACAATTGAGACAAGGCACTTGCATGAATTTTATGAATAACGAAGGCACTACACCAATTATTGTGAAGGAAAACAAGACTGCAACCTATATTTGTGAATGGATCAACTAAAACAACATTGTTATCCCCTATCCTCTAAAATAAGCCACCTCGTGATTCTTTACGATTAAACAAAGCACTCTTAGAAAATATGATACCCACGCGTGTGATATGCACATAAAAAATAAAGAGAGCAAACAAGAACGAAACATCAATTCCTACAAAGAGAAAATAGGATAAACGAGTTCAACTCCCCTATATTTCTTTGTTCAAAAAGATCTTAGACGCTTGATTCTTAATTAGAACGTCGAACTCTCCAAGTTCTTCCTAGCTTTGCTGAATTCCTCTCCAGTCACTTTTCTCTCACGTCTCTAATATTCAAAAAATGTTTTCCCCCAAAGTCCTCCAAGCTGTTATACTAAAAAATATTTGTAAAATAAAAGAACTTGTTTTGCCTTGGCCAAGGTTCAAACTCACCATCATATAATCACGACAACCTACACGTCCATACCATATTAAATAAGTTAATAAATACAAGATGACATACACAGGACTTTCTTAGACAACCAAAGTACTATCAACCATTTGACCTAGTACTATTCCACATCCTATCTCTCCTCATTAATTACTTTAAGGTCTCTCCCTCTCGCATTAATTAATTAAATATTATTTATTGATGTTGGATCTTACAAGAACGCTATGAGAGTAAAAATGGGTATGAGAACGAGAACATGACAAATATGTACATACTTATTCTCATCCCATACCCATATCTAATCAATAAAAATATTTATAATCAACATTAGGATAACTTTTATATAATACTTGTATGGACGAATTTATTTGTCATTCCTAAGAGTAACACTACATTTGAATATATAGTTTCACATTTTTTAAGACATTCAAATGCATTCAATTTGAATTGATATCATATATAATTTCGTTTTCCAATATTTTTTGTATAAGGTAATTTGAAGTTAAGAAATTTTAATTTTCTCATTCGGATAACATATTTTAATTTTCGCATTAGGATAAAATATTTTAATTACCATTAAATAAAAAAAATTAAATAACAAATAATTGTTAATTAAAAAAATATTAATATTAATAATTATCGGTTTATGTTAAATACTAAAGATTAAATCTATGTTTAATTACCTAAATATTGACAAAGTTCAAATAATTATCAAAGTTAAATCTTTTATATTAAGATTATAGTTTTTTTTATTATAGTAAAAACAAAATATGTTGATCTATTAAACCGATTATTTACTCTTTATCTTTTAAAATTCATAAGATTTTAATGGTTTTTCCTTAATAGCTTTTCAAGCGTTAGATCTTGAATCTGATTTTATTTTAATATGTCATTTTAATACACAACAAATAATGAAAAGTGCACATTTATTTGATAAACGATACAAGTACAATCTTATTTTATGCTTGATAAAATACTAATATTTTTAGGTGATAAAATGCACATAATTGAACTAACTTTGTATCAAAATAAAAAATACAAAAATATTATTCTATATCGTAGGACATCTTTACTTCTTTCCTCTAAAATAAAAAAACACAAAAATATTATTCTATGTTGTAGAGAATCTTTACCTCTTTCTTGTAAAGAAAAACTTATTAGACAAATGGCAAGTAATATAAAAAGAATAGAAAGAGCCAAAGTTGTTTTTTTTTTCTTTTCACTAAATCATTAAACAAAACATTTTCAACATTAAAAAAATGGTCTATTTTTAAGATGAATTAATAAATGCGTCTAACTATGGAAATGTTTTGTTAAAAAAATATTTAACAAAATATTTCTATAAAATAAGTAAATTAGTTAAAACTTAACTATTCATCTAACAGAATATTATCATTATTGATATATAAAACAATAATTATCTGAATATATCATACTTGCAAAATTAATAAAAAAATTTAAAATCATAATTCAATTTTTTTTTTGTATTTTTTTATTTTCACAAAATTATTCATAAATTATAAAATGTTAAAAGGAAAAAAAAACAAATAAATTGCTAAATTGAAGACCAAAAATAAAAATATTGACCAGATGTCATCGGAGTTAAATTGAATAACCATATGCTTGGATACAGAAATTAAATCATAAAAAAAAAGAATTTAATAAAAATTTATTAATATATATATATATATATTTTTTTTTATATTTTTAGAAAAAACACATTATTTATATTATTATTTATTTGTTTATGGAGAGTTTAAGAAAAAAATGAAAGAGACAAAGAGTTGAATTGCGTGGCGTGGCGAAGGGAAGAGAGGGGGTAAGAGAAACGCAGCATCTCACCGTAATAATAGCAGCAGCGCGCACCAACGAAGAGTGCAAACAATGCTCTCTTGTATCTTCCTTCACAATCCACCACTCTAATCTTCCTTTTGCTTTGGTGAGCGTGCTTTTCCTCTTTCCAAATTCGTCTTTTCTCTTATTGCTTTCTCGGATCTTAATTCTCTCATGCCTTATCTCCCTTCCCTTCATTCCGATTTTCTCTTCTCGTTCGTTTGTTTCCTGGATTTGTCGTTTCCTTTTCAATCTGTTCGACTCAACTTCTAAAATGTTTTTCTTTACCAGATTTTTTGTTTTTGTTTTTGCTTCTTTATTGAGTTCGCGGTGTTTGTTGTTGTGCGTCGGTTTGAATACATTTTGCACGCCTGATTGGGGGGAATTTCTTGAATGGAGGGAATTAGGGTACGGTAGATTGCGACATTGATTTGATGGATTACATTGATTTGATGCTAGTGTGGAACACTTGAGAGAAACAGGTTATATTTGGTGGAAACCGGAAAGGATTTGATTAAGGTATGATATAGGAGGAGGTAGGTTTTTGAGGAGAGGGGTTCTTTTGTCTTGGGTTGAGGTTGACTTGAGGCCCTGAAGGGTTTAGATTGGTTTGACCTGAGAGGCACCCGTAGGTTGCATTATATGTTTAACAGAAGAGAGGTAGGTGCCAATGGGTTGCATTTCATGTCTAGCAGAAGAGAGGTGCCAGTAGCTTGTGTTGTGTGTGACGTAAAGAAGATTTTCAAAGGCCTGGCAATTCGGTAGATGTCTGGATATTTGGAATCTTTTTTAACAGCTACTAGTAGAGTGTGCCTTGTGTGAGCCGACAAGGCTTGCTGAAAGGTGCCACGGGTGTGGGCTGGGGCAGCGTCTCAATCAGCGGGAATGAGAAAACGCGATCCAATAGCTTGCATTTGCCGAAGGGGCCATAGGCATTGGCTGGGTAGTAGTACCTCAATTAGCATGAGGCGCCAAGTAAGATGTGCCTTATGGTGCATATGTTTCGATTTTTCCCTCTGTCAACTCTTCTATGGTAAGTGAAATTTTTTACACCAACTAAATGCCAGAAAAATTATATCGTTTTCTTAGTTGTACACCATATGCTTGCAATTAAGGAGCTGTTTTCCATGAAATCAATGGAGCCTCATTGATATTGTTTTAATCTACGTGCTTGTATTGCTTGCGGTTTAGAGTCCCAAACACTCGATGATGGTGACAGTAATTTATTTAGACTATTTGTCAGTTTTTCAGTGTAACATTCAATACTTTAGATTATTGGGCATGCTGTGTTATTTATGGCTATCAATTACTCTGTCCATTTCAAAATAATTGTTATTTTTCAGGTTTCCAAAAGCACTCATTACTTTTTTCAACTTATCCTTGTTCTTTTTGGTATTTACTTTTGGAATGAGAAAGCATTTATGAAATGGGATGGTAATGTAGTAAAAAGGAACTTATTTTTTTCTTTAAATTTTAAATAGTCACAACTTTCTTAATCCTCTGCAAAACTTTACAATGACAATTATTTGGAAACAGATATAATTGGCAGGTGCTAAAGGTGAGTGCCTTACTTGCACTATAAAGGTATGTATAAGGGTTTAATGATACATTTCGTTGAAAAGCAGGGTGCCTAACCAGTAAGCAGGGCTGACAACCATTTTGATGGCTTGCCTCAATGCTTCTAGCAGTGTGCCTTTTGATGGATTGGTTGATATTTGTGGGTTCTGTCCATTTTATATCTATAAAAGAAAAAAATTGTCGGGAAAAAATCAAGCTGATTTCATATTTACTAGAATTTGAGTTTAGGACCTAACTTAACCATACAAAAACCAGTTTGTAAGTTGAAGACATCCCATACCTTATATGGATTGCATTTGCCATATATCTTGTCCGCATGGGATTGGCACCTCAAAATACCCGACACTAGACAGCTGGAGTGTGGACAAGTGCTGGTCACCCAATAACAATTCCCCTTTGTGCCTGGAAATAAACATTTATGGAATAGATAATTAGGGTGGTCCTATAGTAGATCTAGGTTAGGCTATGTGATCATATTAAAGTTTTGGGTTTAGAGCTCAACTTAACTCTACAAAACAGCTCACTTGTTAGGTGAGGATTGCACAAAGTTTGTAAGGATGACATTAGCCATACCTCTGATCAATGTGGGATATCAATAATATTGGAAGATAGCAAGTTCAGATTATTGTCTCGGTCCAAAATTTAGCCTCTGTAATTGGCACTTTGCATACTTTTGGGTTTGGTTTCTTGCAATACAAGTGAAAATTATATGGATCTATCCCTCCCTTCATGGAAAAATGGGACCACTGCCATTCTTTTAATAAACAAAGAAGAATTTATTGAGAGAAAGAAAGATGCAATGGCAAGGATAAAAAATATCCAAGGGAAAAAAGAGAGCAGAGTAAAGTCTGAAAGGAAAAAAAAATGCCAAAACAACAAAGATCAAGGTCCATGAAGCAAAGCAGGCCAATCCCTCTGAAGATGTAATAAAGAGACACCAACAGTGACACTCTCATAAAATGACCAGTAGCAGACTTCCACATGGCAGGTTCAAAAACTACTCAATCCCAAATGGGCTTAAGAGAAGACTGCTCTGACTAGAGAAAATTTGAGCATTTGTTTCTGTTCACCAAAGAACTGCAAACTGGGTGCATTCACAAAGCTTTTTGGTGTCTTTGGTAGTATCAGAAACTCTCAAAGTAGTTCAAAAGAACTGCTCAATATCTGTGGGTGTTGTGACAAACCCAATGTTTACTTGTAACATCATACAAATTATTCAAAGATTCGAAGCTGCCGATATAAAAACCAAATCTAGAGTTGGAGTTAGCAATGACAGACTATGGTGGGTTATGGCAGATGGCATTACTGTTTATGGTAGAAGCATGGTGTACATGTGCATGTGTGTGTTTATCTATACAATTCAAAATTGCAATGTATAGGTATTGTCTAGCAGTCAAAGAGTAGTAGTAACATTGAGTTAGAGAGACAAGAGTGAGGTTACAAGCAGAGACAATTTAGAGAAACCAATTGAATAGTGGGGTGGAGGGAGTTGAAGAAGGGTTGTAATTGGAGATCACTATTGCTAGTAGTGGTTGTCAGAAAATCACATTAAAGATAGGGGAAGTTCATTGCTTGTGGCTTGGGCTCATTGTTTGAGAAAATACAATTAGTTTGGGTTTTAGGTGGGTGGTCATTTTTGTTAATGGCTGGGTCATTGGTTGGGAGTTTAAGGTCTTCTAAATTTGGGCTTGGGTCTAGCTTCTGCTTTTTTTAATCTAAGATTGGGTTGTGGCTGAGATGATCCGAGATCCATATATTTTCGCATCAAATTTTTTCTCTCATCACAACTTTCCCATCTTTGTCTTCGATTCTGTCATGACTGTTGCTTTTTGCGTTGGCTACTGCATGAAAATTGGATGCCATAGAACTGCCATGTGAAACCTGCCATGCCGGTGCCATTTAATGGCTGCCAGTGAGAAATCCACATTGGCTGCTTTTTAACATCACTGTCCATAGCTTATGGGGACTAAAGCAAATGAGAACCTTAATGAGTTAAAACAATGGGGCTAAAATTTTGAATCAGATTTTAGTCCGTACTTCCTACAGTTTCTATCAATTTGAGTTTTGATCCATAAGGAAGGGGTAGGGATCAATCCTTCATGGAAAATAAAGATATACCTTAATGAGTCAAACCTATCACGAATTCTAACTCAGAAACTGACATGTACTTGACAAATGTCATGCATAGAGTGTCTAACATTTCGTTTGGAGGAGACGTTGTTAGGAATCGAAGTGTGAGTCTAAGTCCCACATTGACCAGATATGAGAAAGTAGAGCACTATATAAGAATAAAGACCCATAAACCTATTGTCTTAAGGTTTTGGGTTGAGAGTGGTGTTAATGCCTTATGTGGTTGGGTTCAGGTCTCATTGTGTTGTATCTCCCCAATGAAACCCCCTCTGTAAAACCTGACAGGCGTGTCTATGCTTTACAACTTGCTATAGTATTTTTATTCTTAGCTGCCACACACAACTGTGTGAGCCCTGTTGAAGTTTTACTAACTCACTGTAAAGTTGTGCTTGTTATGCCAATGGAATTTGTACAACTATTACAAAAACTCTTAGCATTGTTTTAGCATTTCACGCATGGTACCAGTATATTTGTTTCATTTGATGTGATGAAATTCTTCAATCTAATTTTCATTTGTGAATCTGGGATTGTATACTTTTATGTGACTGATTTCTCATTTTTTTTTCCTGAATTGTCTCTAGATTATAGAAATGGACAGATCAACTGGCCGTGGTGGTGGTGGTGGTGGAAGTGTGGACAAGTTTCTACCAAATTATAAGTTGGGAAAAACACTTGGCATTGGATCCTTTGGCAAGGTGAAAATTGCCGAGCATATACTGACTGGTCATAAAGTTGCTATAAAGATCCTTAACCGCCACAAGATAAGAAACATGGAAATGGAAGAAAAAGGTCTGAGTCATTTGCATACATTCAATATTTACTGTTTGTCTAACTGTGGGACCTGGTTTTAATTGTTTTCAGTCTTCCAATACTTTTCAGTCAACTTTATATGTATATGTACATGTACAGCTGTATTCCTATCATTAGTTTTAAAATTCTACATGTTTATACCACTATGTTTTGGGATATTGTTGAGAATTTTCCTTAATTGTTGTGATCCATAGCCTGTCTTAACTCCAGCCAATTAGAGTTGGTTGAAATCTTCGAAGATTGACTGAAATGTTTTTGTGTGGCCGGACATTGACTGTGTGGGGGGTGGTGGTTAAGAATTAAATATTCTATCTATATTTTCTTACCTTTAATTTGTTGCAGGGTTAATAGCTGAATCACCTTACTTATGGTTTTCACATTTTGCATGTTTGCTATTGGTATCTAGCAAATGGTTGAATATACTTACAAGTTGTAATGTTTTTCTTCTCAAATATGCTTACATGTTGTAATGTTTTTTACTTCAATTTGTTGCAGTTAGAAGGGAAATCAAAATTTTAAGATTGTTTATGCATCATCACATTATACGACTTTATGAGGTCATAGAAACCCCAACGGACATATATGTTGTTATGGAGTATGTGAAATCTGGAGAGCTCTTTGATTACATAGTGGAGAAGGGTAGGCTGCAAGAGGACGAAGCCCGCCATTTTTTTCAGCAGGTGTAATTTGTAATATTTTTGTGCTCTTCAGAAATTTGTGCTTGTTACTGATTATATAATCTAACTTGTGTTATGGAACATTGGAAGCAGATAATTTCTGGTGTGGAGTACTGTCACAGGAATATGGTGGTTCATAGAGACCTGAAGCCTGAGAATTTACTTTTGGAAAAATTTAATATCAAGATTGCTGATTTTGGCTTGAGCAATATCATGCGTGATGGTCACTTCCTTAAGACAAGTTGCGGAAGTCCTAACTATGCGGCTCCAGAGGTTTGTAAATAATTGGATTGTAGTTGAATAAGATATTAATATTATTACTTCACTATTTCTGAGAATTTACATTTACCTCCTTTTGTGATTAATCTATCAAAGAATAAACTGTTTTTCATAGGTTATCTCTGGGAAATTGTATGCTGGACCTGAAGTAGATGTCTGGAGCTGTGGTGTAATTTTATATGCTCTTCTCTGTGGCACTCTTCCTTTTGATGATGAAAACATTCCCAATCTTTTCAAAAAAATAAAGGTAATATTGCTCTCAATTTTCCTTTTTCTGTATATGTTCAAAAGATTGATAGACAAATTTCCTGCCACTGTCATGTCAAGTTATTTTCTGACATTGTTGCTGATGGAGATTTTGACAAATCTAGAGTGGTTTAATACCTTTTAGGTCAATGCATTATATCTTTTGCTGTCTTTGTTTAAAGGAAGGTTGATATTGTTCCTCCTATATTGCGAAAACTAGTGGTTATCCATAACACTTCTACTTATGAAATACTCCTCGGAAAATCAGTAAATTATCTTTATAATCCTTACTAAAGGCATAAGTAACCTGCGTAATTCTCGGTGACTCACTAAAAAGGGATTTAAATTATTTCATTTAGTTTGTCCAATCTTTTATGTTAAAATGGATGATGATTTTGGATTTATCCATAGCATATTTATACAGTAAATGATGTTATCTGTAAACAGATTTAGTTTATCTTCTGATGCACACCTTACTAATTACCATTTTTTGTAGGGTGGGATATACACTCTTCCCAGTCATCTATCACCTGGTGCTAGAGATTTGATACCGAGGATGCTCGTGGTAGATCCCATGAAGAGGATGACCATACTTGAGATACGTCAACACCCATGGTTCCAAGTTCGTCTGCCACGATATTTAGCAGTGCCACCACCAGATACACTGCAACAAGCCAAAAAGGTTTTGATTTTACTTGTTTATGGGTTTCTTCTTTATTAAGTTTGGTCTATGATAGACGAATACAATATGTGTATCTGAATAATGCGTGATATATATATATATATATATATATATATATATATATATATATATATATATATATATATATATGCATGTTGCAAAACATACTAAATTTTGTAAAAACATGATAAATATGTGATTGTTATAAAATAACATGTATTAAATTTTGTCAAGAACAAAAAAGTTATGAATTATTATCATCATAAAAGTATTAGTACTTTATAAATTAGACATAAATAGTTTTTTTGTTTACTTAATTTTACACGATTGTCACTTTCCAAAATATTGGTGGAAAAAGCTGTATGCTTTTGTCAATGTGTTTTGAACTATGCTGTTATTAGTTGTGTAAGTTACTTTAATCCAGTGGTGTTGGAGCTGAAGTAAAATGTTGCATTTGCTGAATCATATAAGCTGAGGCCAAAGAGTTCTGTGTTTCATTAGTTTGCTTGCATCATTATTTGTTAATTCTATGTTGTCTAAATACACTACCTTTTTATCAAAGTGCTTAGGTACAAGCATTGAGTATATTTGCAGGCCATCTGTCAGGACTCTCAAGAACAGAAGCCAGTGTATGAGTGTTATTGAATTGTAAAGAACTGAGCCAAAACTCTTTTAAGTTCACAACTAATCCCTCAGGTCCTTCAAGAAAACTATCTCTATTTCTGAAAAAGAAAAAAAAAACTTACAATTTCCTGACTTGCTTCACACATCTTTTCTATGTTCCTACCTCTCTCCTAATCAAATCATAATTCCCTTTCCTCGTGCCATTCCATTGCCTTCTGAAATGCAGTGTTTGGATCACATGTTTCTTTGGGCCGTGTCCAAATGCAATAATTGTCTAAGCCAACTATTTGGTCATCTGATTTAGGCCCATAACTTAGTATCCTATCACGATATACCTTTTTATGGTTTTTGTTTCATTTTGCGTTTCTGTAGCATACTAAATGCTTCAGTGGATTTTGTATGTATTTTTTTTTCCCATAGTTCAACATCAAACACATAAGTATTACAGATTGTTTGTTACTTGATTTGTTATTTTCAATCAAAGAAAGGAAAATCAATGAATTTCATGGTTTTGTAGATTGACGAGGAGATTCTTCAAAAAGTGGTTGAAATGGGATTTGACAGGAATCAATTGGTTGAATCTCTTGCAAACAGAATACAAAATAAGGTTTGTGATCTTCATTTTCACCTTAAGTGTGTACCTGCCAGATTGTTTCTTATCTCTGTCTATGAATTTCAGGGTACTGTAACATACTATTTGTTATTGGACAACCGGTTCCGGGTGTCTACTGGTTATCTTGGAGCTGAATTTCAAGAGACAATGGTGGGTTTGTGATATAACCATTGTTTTCTATTCTTGATATTACATTTGTTTCTTTTAAAACGGGATAGGCTTATTAGTTTTTCTTTTGTAATTTGACTGCATAGGATTCTGGTTTCAATCGGATCCATTCTAGTGAAGTTGCTTCTCCAGTTGTTGGACACCACAGCACAGGGTATATGGATTACCAGGGAGTAGGAATGCGGCAACAGTTCCCTGCTGAGAGAAAATGGGCCCTAGGGCTTCAGGTCAATATTTTACTTATTAGCTGTTTCATACTGAACCGGATTTCAAGTTTATTTTTTCATGTTTAGTGTATCTAATATATACTACTATCACCATGATAGTTCTTAGCCTTATAATGAATTAATTATGTCAATTGTCCTGAACTGGTTCCATCTATCTTGTGAGTGAGGCACATATTTGTTGATCGAAGGTGTTATGTGTGCAACTTGTTTGCAAATTGTCATTTTTAATGAGTTCTAGGAACAGACTGTCTAATACATTCTGTATTATAAGTTTACATTTATTGGAAATTACAAAATCGTGAGATATATTATATAAAATTTGAGACTCAAATTTTTGTCACTTTCAATCAATTTTCAACAATAGAATGTGGTACTAAATTGATTGAAGGTGTTAAGTGTGCAATTTGTCTCAAATTGTGATTTTTAATGAGTTCTAGCAGCTGAATCCTTCTAATACATAGTTAAAGTTATTGGAAATTACAAAATCGTGAGTCATTATATAAAATTTGAGACTCAAATTTGTCACTTCCAATCAATTTCAGTCAATAATAGAATGTGGTACTAAATTGCTAGCATTCTCCATTATTAATAGTTGCTATAAGAAATATTGAAGTTCTGATTGTTTGGTGGTGACTTGTGATTGAGGCCTTTGTTGGTTATGTTTGTTAACATGTGACAGTCTCGAGCACAACCACGTGAAATAATGACTGAGGTCCTTAAAGCTCTGCAAGAATTAAATGTTTGTTGGAAGAAGATTGGACACTATAACATGAAGTGCAGATGGGTTGCTAGCATTCCCGGTCATCATGAAGGAATGATTAACAATTCTGTGCATAGCAATCATTACTTTGGAAATGATTCCAGCATTATTGAAGATGACGCTGTTTCTAAGTCAAATGTGGTCAAGTTTGAAGTGCAGGTAATTTATCTTGACAACCATAATATCCATTGTACTTGGATTTAAATGTGGATGTTTATTGACAAGGTTAGTGGTATTTTTTTCGTTTTTTAAGAGCCTTTGTATTTCCCTTCCTCCGACCTCTTTAGTTTTTAATATTAGAAAATTAGACTTCTTCTTTGGGTGTACAGTACAATAATCCTTTCATTGCAATGACTAGTATGCTAGTAGTCCATAATTTGGCAAATGAGATTTTCTTGTATACTTATTCTTCTGTCGTTATTGGATAGAACTATTGTCACTTTTTTTTTTTTTTTATTTGAACATTCTCAAAGTCTGATAATTTCTTTGGCAGCTTTACAAAGCTCGTGAGGAGAAGTATCTACTTGATCTTCAAAGGGTCCAGGGCCCACAGTTTCTTTTCTTGGATCTCTGTGCTGCTTTCCTTTCACAGCTTCGTGTTCTCTAGCATAAAGCTCATAAGTAGTCACAAAGGAGACCTTGTGCTGCATGTGAATAACCTTACATTGTACATACCAGTGCCCTTCAGTATGGGTATATCTATCTGTCGGTACTTTTAGCCTACCCCCAGTTTTTATGGGTTATCATTATCATGATCGAGGCAACCTACATATGGCATTTGCTTCCGAAATCATGGTGTCTGACTAGGTCCGTCTTTTTACCAGTTATTTTAATTTTCTCTATCCCCTCAAATCCCTCAGATTTTAATCAAAGCATTCTCCTCCAACAGAGACATCTGTTTTTGGTATTGAACTTATTGTTGTAATTGACTGCTTATGTCTGTTGTCGGAAGCCGAGGGGTTGTTTGCCTAGGCTGCATCCAACATGAGCTTGCAGATCAGCATTTTCTCCCCGCTTCCCTACTCAATTAATGCTCCTTTTATGGATGCATTTTATTTGGCAAATCATGGCTTATGTATTTTAGAATCTGTGTAAACCATATTTTTGTCGGCCATTCTTAATTAGTTTTTATGATTAATCAGGCTGCTTGAGGCTTGTGTTATGTATTTGCTATGTTGATTAGATTATCCTTTTCCTTGCCCCTTTCTCTTTTCTACCTTCATGTTGAGTAGCATTTCCATGGTAGTGAGACATGTTGGAAATGAATTAGGATAAATGTTAACAAGTAATTTGGCCTATCTTTTATTTTTTTATTCATTAACTAACTTGTGCTTAAAACATTTGTCAATAGAGTCATGAACTTAGGATTTTACAATATTGGTCCACATGTGTTCACATGGTGAGTGATGACATGTCTTATATGGTTTTCCATGGATTTGTCCTGTAATGTGTCGTTTGAAGCATAGGGGTGTATGTTGCTTTTGTAGACAAATTTCATTGAAAATTCTTGGGTTGATTTAGTAATGCTTTACTGATTAGTTTTTAATTTTTTTTTTTATGGTGGTTCTTTAGTTTTATTGACTTGCTTTTCAGCCTCAATATGAATCCACCATTCCAAGATGAGTGCGCTTAGACCCAAACGAAGCCAATGGATACAAATTGTTGAACATCTTACAAGAGTGAGATTAATATTTGTAGCTATAGAGATTTTTAAGGTTAAACTATAGAAATGTTTTCAAAGGCCAATGATTCAAATGGTAGTTTTGGTGTTTGGAAACCTTTTCAAATGCTTAAATGTTTTATTTGTGGTAATTTCTCGTGCATTTTGACCCAGTTTTAACTACCTCAGGTCAGTGTTTTGATAAAGAATTTTAACATTTTATGGAATGTAAAATGAATAAGAATTTAATTTAATTAATTTTCTTTCATTCTTAAAATGGTTCGTTTGCATTAATTGACTTAAATTTCCCGTGTTTCTAATTTGTTATTTGGGTAAAGTAATGTAGTTTTGATCACATAAATTTGTTCCAAATTACTTTATATTCTTTATTGTCAAAACTAAAGTAAAACGGTTGTTTGTGTGATAATTGAATTATGATAATTGTAAGGATGAGAATGAGTCGGTAAAGTTTTTAATTGTCATGAAAATTATTTAGTTTAAATGTAAATCCTATATAATCAATATTAAATATAAAACCTACATTAAGTACAACTTCATAATGAGTATTTTAAAACAAAGAAATGTATTATCAATCGTGTTGTACAATTTTTTTAATAAATAAAAAAGTTTTATTACTAATACACAATTGATTTAAAAACTTGTATTTTGAAAAGAACATTAAAACTAAACCATTGACAAAGACACGACATGACAGACAAACAAACTACTTCCAGATTTTTATATAAATGGTTAATTTATTAAACCCAATGAAAGTTATTTAACTTTGATTAAAATATTATTAATTTACGTTTTATTGTTAAATATCTATAGAATTAAGTTATTCCAGTTATCATTGTATTTAATAACATTATACTATAAAAAAAGTGGCGTAATTTATCTTAATTTTCATGTGTGGAATAACCGATTTCCGTTTATATATATATATATATATATATATATATATATATATATATATATATATATAATCAGTTAAAAATTAAGCAAAATTAGGTGACTTTTTTCGAAGAAAATCACCGAATCTGTCACCATAATTTTCAAGAATAAGAATGTATGTATTGAATAAATTTGTATTTAGACAAAAAAAAAATTACATTGTTCTATTTTTTTTATATCAACACTAATATATAATAAAACATGGCATAAGTGTGCCAAAACCCCTTTTCAACTAAATTTGGAATACATGGCAAAGATAACACATAGTCATGTTATACTAGTCTCAAGTTCATTGTCAATACTAGCTTCTGTTACAGATTGAAATTCAATGTTACTTCATCGATACTAAGAACTATGAATAAAATAAGAAAATATAACCCGTTTCAATTAGCAGAAGATATTACTCCATGCTTACTACAAAGCCTAATGTTACAATATAATTGTTCTCAGCATAAACAATGTTACACAAAATGAATGATATTGCTAATTGAATGAACCGTTTTCTAGCAAGTTAACAAAGCAAATTGGAGGAAGATCAAGTGAATTCCAAAGTAACAGTTCTCCATCAACACCAGAAGAATCCATGTCAGGTGTTGTTTGTTGTTGGTGTTCTTCTTCTTCCTGTTTCCCATCCATTGTTGCCATGTACTCTTTCTCCTCCTCATTCTTCTGAAGCCTGTTTTTGCTGCATGCCATTTGAAGGCTGGTTAATTGATCAGTTATGATTCCTCTTCCCTTCATGTTTGCTGATTCAAGCTTCAACTTCAAGCACTCAGGTATTCCATTGAAGGCATAGAGAGAAGCTGAGAACTTCCTCTCATATGTCATTCTCTTCATCATAGCTCTGAGCATTGAAGGCTCATCACCACCATAGTTCTCTGCCTCCACAGGCTCCTCAATCTCTTCAGCCATCTCAAAAGGAGAGTAGTAACCAGGTGGAGCAATGTTGTCAAGAAACCTGAAATCAGTGCCTTCTTCTTCACTGTCCTCCACTCCTGAGTTACTGTCATCATTATTACTTGGAGTCTGTGGTGTCACAATTTTGTATTGCACATCCACTTTTGTATCTTCAGTCAAACATGATTCAAAACTGCTAGTAATGTACTCAATCTGTGCACTGTTGTTGATGAACTCATTGTTGCTGGTGCTGTAATCTTCATCAGGGTCATTGAGAAAGTCAGTGAATTGGTCAATTGAGAACTTTGTTGATGCATCAACCTCTTGTTGCATATGTTGGTGGTTGATGAGAAGTGAGGATGAGGATGAGGATGAGGAAGAGGAGAAAGTGTTGTTGTCATTGTTATTGTTGTTGTTGTTGTTGTTCCTTTCTTTAAGCCTTTGAAGGAGTAGATTTGTGATTTTTGAGGAAAGCGCAGGACTTGTGGAGGATTGAGAACATGGCCAGAAGTTTGTTCTTGTGTTTGCACCTCTGAGCAAGCATGCAGCTTCATCATAGGCTCTTGCAGCTTCCTCAGCAGTGTCAAAAGTTCCTAACCACACTCTGATCTTCTGAATGGTGTCTTTGATCTCAGCCACCCATCTTCCTGATGGCCTTTGCCTCACCCCAACAAATCTCTTTCTTGCTCTTTGAACTCCTCCAAGTGCTGCAGCTTGTTTCATCATCTCATCCCAAGCCATGCTTCCCTCACACATGTTTCTCTCTTCCACAACTTCACCACCCTTTCTCTTCCTTGCCATAGAGTTTTTCTGTTTCTTGAATTGGTTAGGCTTAAAGGGTGATTCTTTGAGAGCAATAGCTACTGTGTGCTTGCTTGGTTTGGTACTTTGGTTGAGGTTATACTAAAGGGTGAGTGTTAGAAGGAACTGAAGTTTAGTTTGGTTTGGTTTGGTTGCTATGCTTTTTGCCTTGGCTGGTTTGTGCTTTTATATGTGCAAATGAGTGGTACTTTGAACTGGTTTAGTTTCTGATCTGACCAAGTCACAGTTTCTTGATCATTTCTGCTTCTATATCCAAACATTTGGCAGTTTCTCAGGCTTTGTAATTGGTGAAGATTGTTTGACTTGGACAAAGGGCAAATAGATTATTTCTATTGTATGATAATAGAACTTCATTCAGTTCAGCATATTCTATTTCACAGTGCAAGCCTTAGTTGGTCATTTACCATCTTCCACTGTGATCCAAAGCTAGATACTAAAATAGTGTGATCTGTGATCTTTTTTAATTACCATTTTCACTTTGTCCAAGGCAAGAAGTGAAATGTGAGACAGAGGGTTTCACACTCAGCTGCCAAAAAAAACAGCATGTAAAACAACCTGAGTAGCCAAAACCTATGTGCTTGTACAGCAGAAACTAGACTATTTTACAAGCTGCAGTTGATGTTTGGATTTTACCTCACTTATTATATAGTTTGGTTTGTCTTTCCATCACCAATTCTGATACTTTATGAACTTGTTCTATAGATCCACTCACATATGTTTTGTGTAGGGAATAGAGTGAGAGTAAAATAAAAAAAGTACATTGTAGATATGGTAAGTACAGGTAATGCTACTAATCTTTGTTTAGGAAATCAAGGTTTTCAATATTTTTTACCTTTCTTTTCAGGTCTATTTACAAGTATGGTTGATGTTATCTAAATAGATTTAGTGTTGTCCAGTAGTAATATCCATCTGTCCAGTTAATATCGCTAGAGTTAATCACTGCATATAATAATTATCTGTTTTGAAATATAAAACTCTATTACAGTTTTGTCTTTAAAAGTATTTGAGAGAGTTGAAGGGGAAAGATATATTTATTTTGTTTTTGACCTCGACTCTTAAGCGACCCTGATGGATTTGGTTCTTGGATAACTTTCAATGTTTTGGTTCTAATCCTAAGTCCGTTGAAAGTCAGTCACAATCTTGTTCTGAAAAGACGTTACAGATAGTTGAAAAAAAAAGATGTATATAATTTGTCTTTAGTTTCGATTTTTTACTGATGTAAGACTCTTAGGTGTACCGATCTGTACCGAACCAAACCGTTTCCAAGGTTTTGCATTGGAATGCGAAAGATGTTTCATTCCAAGTTATTCCCTAACAAAACCACTGCAGCATGATGGGTTGGTTCTTGGATACTTGTTAAGCATCAAACAAACATTTACTGAAGTTAATAAGAGTGGGTAGGAGAAGTCTCTTTCATCCAAAACAAGGACAGTGGCATTATCTTTAACACACAAAATACTTAACTGATGTTTTGTGTTCGTCAGTGGTGATGAGTGTCAATAAACGCGATTCCCCCAATGCCCCACCATGGACATCATGCCAAGCCTAACCCACTTGAAAACTCAACAACAAATGAAAGTGATTTTCTTGAAAAACTTTTTGTAATGTCGTCATCAAGCATTGATTGATGAATTATTTTTCGTGATGATGAAGTGCTTGAATGTGTGTGCAAAACTTTTATGGGATTTTCGTCATGCAGCCACTGCAGATGGTGACATTTCTGGACCAACTTAGGAATCATCTTCCTCTCAAACATTTTCGATTCTTGCTCTTAACATACATCACATGCACTTAAGCTGAAAACCAAGTTCTAATTATGGATTCCACACTTTTCTAATCATGATTTCTTTCACCATTATTTAAAGGGTTAAATATAATTTTGGTTCTTAAAATTTCAGTGAATTTTGAAATTAGTTTCTCTTCGAAATTTTATACCAATTTAGTCATTCGTCCTTAGACATGCGTGGATTTTAGTCTTTCTTACCAAATTTTGTTCAGTTTATACAAAAAAATTAATTCCAAATTTCACAGGACCAAAAAATACTTAACCCTTATTTAAAATTCATTTTACTTTCTTTTTTCATCTAACAAATAATAAATTTTGCTAAATAATAGATCCATCAAACAATCAATTTTGGTAAGATAAACTCTAATTCTTAACTCTAATACTATATTAAAAATTGACTTTAAATTTAATACATTTTTATAAAACTGATTTATAAAATAAAATTTAATTGTACTTATTTACTATAAATTGATTTTCATGGAAACTTATATGTTTATGATATATAAAAATACTATGAATCAATATTGCAAACAAATATAGACATTAAATTTGTCATATTTTAGTTAAATTGGTAAATTCATTATTAAGATAATTATTTTAAAATCAAACTTAAAAATTTTCAGATTTTCATTGAACTGGACAATTGTTTTTCTTCTCCATTTGGGTACATTTCATTTGCTTTGACTTTCTAGGAATCTTGCATTGTCTTGATAAGAACAAACACGAAACGTTGAAGAAAAATGCCAATAGTCTTATAATAATAATAATAATAATAATAATAATAATAATAATAATTAATTAATTAATTAATCAATTGAAATGAATGATGGTGACTTGTGAGAAAACGAATCGCACTGTGTTATTAGTTAAAATAATAAGCAAACAAGTTAAAAAAATATTAAAATGACGTGCAGATGAGACAAATTTGGCCTTTTCCCTGTTTACTAGTTTTTATTTTATCATCACATTGATATTAACTAATAATATCATTGCTTAAAAAAAAATCTAACATCATTGCTTAAAAAAAAAAATCTAACATCATTGTTTCCTTCATACATTTTTTAATTCTTAATACTATATCACATACACCATTCTAGAATACCTAAATTCATACAAAGAAGAGAAAACTTCCTAAGAACAAGTTTTACAGTTTTCGTAATATCTTCAAATTAATAAAAGTAGCATTCGCATAATTGGAAGAATTTTTCTAGCAAATTCAAGATAGTGTTTTGACTAATTCACATAATTCTATAAGCAATTTTAACTAATAAAAAAGTTTAGAGATTATTAATAACACTTTTTTGTTAGTATTAAAAGTTATAATAAGGGAACTTAGGTGGTGTTAATGGTCATTTATGAAGATCTTTTAATCCAAACAATATATATGGATTAAAAATTTATTTAAATAGGATATTGTGTTAAATATTTATATAAATAATACAATTTTGTGTCAAATATTTATATAAATAATACATTTTTTTCAGGTCAGAATTGGTCTTCAAAAAATTAAATTCCAAACTATGTTGGAGATGAAATTGTTGGAAAAATAAATCACTCGAAAAATCAATTCTAAACTATGATTTTGGAGAAAATTCGTTCTGAACTGAATTTTTTATTTTTTCATTTAAAAAAAAAGATGATATTTTTGAAAAATTTCACAGTTCATAATTTGATTTTCCAGAAACTAATATAAACACTTTTATCTATATTTTTGTAATATAGGTATTTGGAAGTAGAAATTGAGCTATATGTTCAAATCAGAAAAGCAATTTTCATTCACGAGTTCCTTTTTTTTTTCTATACACACAAATATACATATATATATATATATATATATATATATATATATATATATATATATATATATATATATATATATTTTTTTTTTTTTTTTTTTTTTTATTAATATATTATTAAATATAATA
>Ga0214542_1006837_pt1 | contig 20389 bp, 6 predicted proteins | sample CNSS1metaG_FD_160096 | JGI IMG/M metagenome (GOLD analysis project Ga0214542, IMG submission 160096) | Root nodule microbial communities from cowpea collected in UCLA plant growth center, Los Angeles, California, USA - CNSS1 | ecosystem: Host-associated > Plants > Roots > Nodule | place: USA...
CTTTTTTTTTTCTAAAATTAAAGTTTGAAAATATTTAAAGAAAATTTTGTTTCACCTTATTTTCTACTTTTATTTTTATTTTTTGAAAATAAATTTATTCACCCAGACAAAATTTGGTGTTAACAGCGGCCAAAGCCACTAAAGGAGCAACCGGCCTGAGCCGCTAAAGAGTAACCGGTCTAGGCCGATAACTCTAGGAAACTAAGCAAGAACTTGACAAATCTCGAACATTAATGGTAAGACCCATAGGGCCCATGATGATCGAACTAAAGGACCTGGGCTAAGGCCCAAGCCCACTTACGACCCAAACAGGGGTCCGGCCCATGACGTGGCCAGACATAATTAATAATCTATAAATATGTATGGACCCCACGAATTAAAGGTACGCATTCATTACTCTCATAATCACGAGATTTGGCTTTCTAAGAGATTTTGCTGACTTGAGCTTCAGAGTCTCCTCTGCAGGTAACCCCCTTCGGGTTTAAACCGATTCACACCGAGATATCCATAGGCGACACGTATCAGCCGGTAGGGAATAACCTTCATGTCTTATCAACAAAAAGTAATCATTTCTAGAACCATTACTGTTAATGTCTTAAACTATGTTTTCTACAAGCTTCCATAATTTATTTTTTAATTTATACAGAGACTACTCCCAGCACTACAAGAATGAATACCTAATGTTGAACAAAGGTTCTGTGTAAGGCACATATATGCAAATTTCCACAAGAAATTTCCTAGGAAAAACCTTAAAAGACTCTTATGGAAGGTAGCAACAGCCACTCACCCTCAAGCATGGGAGGCCATAATCAGAGACATGAAAGAGTTGAACGAAGATGCCTTTAAACATCTGATTGTCATTCCTCCAAGGCAAGTTATTCATACTTTACTAAAATTCAAATTTGTCTTTTTTAGTTACTGAACAATATTAAGTTTTATGTATTGACTTTGTTTTGGTGTGATGGATTTTGTTCTAGGTCCAGGTTCATAGGGCAGGCAGTAAGTGAAACACTTGTCAATAATATGAGCGAGCATTTAATAGTACAATCATCAATGCAAGAAGTAAGCCAATCATCAGCATGATGGAAGACATTAGAATTTATCTGATGAAGAGATGGGCCAAAAATAGAGTCAACATAAAAAAGGTTTAAAGTTCCCTTTGCTCCAAAATCAAAAACAGATTGGATAACGAATTAGAGAAGACAAAATATTGGATACCTTGGTTAGTTTTGTTTCCATATAATATAATGTTATTTATTGCTTATATTTTAGATTTGAATTATTATATGTTGTTTTGGTAGTTGGGCTGGAGAAAAATTGTTTGAGGTTAACCACGTGTCCATGACTGGTGACAAGTTCGTGGTGAACCTAGACAAATTGGAGTGTACATGTAGAAAATGGAAAATCACGAGAATTCCCTGCTGCCACTCACTATTATGAGGTTCCTCAATATTAATGTAGAACAACATATACCTCACTGGTTTTTGACATCAACGTATGAAGAAACATATATTCCATTGATATATCCAGTCAACGGACCTAATGTTTGGGAGATGAATTCAAATATTGATGTCTTTCCACCATCAAATAGGATATTGCCAGGGACACCTGAAAAGAATAGAAGACTTGAGAGTTGGGAGTTGCACAAAGATTCTATACAACTGAGACAGGGTGGGACTAGAAAGAGGTGCGAGATATGCAGACAAATAGGTCATAGAAGAAATGGTTATCCACAAGCCCCAAAGGAGCCACCAACTCAGCCACCAACTAATCCACAAACTCAGCCACCACCTAGGAGCAGTCAACAAACTCAGCCACCAACACATGGTCCTGAAACAGAACCACCAATTCACATACCAGCTGAGGCACCAACTAAAGGTCTTGGAACACAACCACCAATTCACACCACAACTGAAGCAGCAATTGATACACCAATTCAGCCCCCAAGTACAACAACCAATCCAAGTACTCAAACTGAACCAGGTGTAACACAACAAAGTCAGGCACCACCTGCATGTACAAATGTTAGACCAAAATTGGCATATAAAAGGGGCCCAGATTGGAAGCCATGATTCACCAACTGAATGCTTTTTCTTGAAGAATTTGGAATTCCTTTTTGTTTTTTAAAGTGTAATTTGTAATTGACTACTTGCTTTATATTGGGCTTATTTTGGAAGACAAATTATTTTGATATGCCCAGCTTATGTACTCAGCACTTGATATTCACTTCCTCTTTAATGAATGAATTTTCATCCATCTTTAGTTCATAATTTATGAATGTCAAATGAATATGCCATCACCTGTTATGGTTCTTCTTCTATGTGCATCAAATTAATTACAAAAGATTAAATTTGGAGATGTAACCATAAATTGAACACACTTTTTGTAAGACCCGAGGAATTTAAATAATTATTTAATAAATGCGGGTAGTAGGAGCCTTTAAGGCATTTAATGTGGATAGCTATGACATGGAAAATTATTAGCTCAAGTGGTTGAAAGTACTTAAATGTGTGAGAGGACTTGGGTTCAAGTCTTATGTATGCTGTTTGTGTGTTATTTAATTATTATTGTTTTTAATAATATGCTAGAGCACGTTGAGTGATAATATCATCATAAAATTATATTAATCACTACGAAACATGAATTGGTTAAATGGTTGAGCATTGAGTTAACTTTGGCATGGTGAGGGGGTTAAACCTTGGTGAACCCAAATTAAACTTTATTTTTGCCAAAATATTCTTTGGCATGAAGGTGAAAGCGCAAGGAAACCCTAGCAGCCAAGGGAGGGCTGGAAAACCATCATAAGACAACAAATTGAATGGCATTAACCTTAGTTTAATTATAATTTCGTTTTGCATCATTAATCCCACATTAAGACACCAATTATTGGCCAATTAAGGGAAAAAGATAGAGGTTTTGTTGGATGGATAGAGGAATACGAAAATCAGAATAAGGTGAGTGTATTGAGTGAGGCATTGAGGCTAAATTGATGAGAACTAGGGAAGGTTATTGGAAGCAAGGGAGAACCAAGGGCTACTCAAGTTTTAAGCAAAGGAAACCATGTTAGGGGAGCTGAACCACGTTCTATCTATGTTTTATGATTAAATGTATTTATTAAAGTATGTGTATGTATGATCCTTCTCTAATTGCATTGAAATTCGTGTTTCTGGAAATTTTCCAGAAACCGCCTAGCGGGCTATTCATAGCTGCTAGGCGACTCATGTTAATTTTGGTGTTTTCTGGGTTCCTACGAGGAACCGCCTGGCGGCGAGTCTTGTGCCGTCAGTCGACGCATACTGTTCAACCTAGTTTCTGGGTTTTGATGAACTGCCTGGCGGTGATGAACACCCGCCAAGCGACGCGAACCAATTTTGGTTCGATTTTGGTGTTTTAGGGTTCCTGAGTTAACTCTAATTGGGGTAAAAGACAGTAATAACGATTAGAAAATGGTTGGAGATCAGATTTTGTGGGATTATATGTAGTTAAAAGTTCAATTGAGTGAAAACTATATGAACAATAATTTAGGGCTGATGATTTGGGGATTTTCATAGTGGCACTAAATTAAGGGGAAAAGGTTAATGGAATTTCACTTATTGGAAGTTTTAGGAATGGATAGTGAACCTAAACATGTGAGTACAACCTTTTGAGTCGGAAATTGAATGAAACTAGGGTAGTGGAGAGTGGTTGAGGTTCGTAGGTGCAAGGGGGATTTCTGGGTTCCTAGAACAGCAGGAACCGCCTGACGGCCAATTGGGTGTCCTGGCGACACGTGTCCCCCGCCAGGCGATTCTACTGCAGCAGTATTGATGTTTCACTCTGGACATGCGTGATCTACAAGGCTATAGTGATGCTTCAAAGGTGGGTTTTTGGTGTTCCTTGAGTTGAGCTCGGAATGTATCCCTTGAGTTAAGCTCGGGATAGGGGTTAAGCACGTGGCATTCCTCGAGTTGAGCTCAAAATGGCATCCCTCGAGTTGAGCTCGGGATGGCAGATGAACACGAGGAACCCTTAAGTTGAGCTCGGGTTGGCGAGTGTTGCCGGTGTTAGTGTGTTGGTTGTGGCCACTACGGATGGGTCCAAATAGATTGCCCTCCTCAGTAGTTAGCTGACGAGTTTGGTAGTCTTGGGACGTTGCGGACTATGTTCGTATTTGGGAACTCCACCTAGCGTTACGGTGTATGATCCGTAGCAATGATTTCCCGCACGTGCTCTATCGATTGTGGCCGATAGGTATGGCAGCAAGTCATCTTGAAGTTGTCATTAGAAGATGTAGAACACGAATAACATGGTTGTGGCCATGTGGTATGAAATCAAAGGATGGAATTCCTTTGGTGTGATTGCATGACATAAATATATAAGTGTTTTATATGTCTGTATATATTTATATGCGTTATTCTGTTAAGCTCACCCTATCTGCTTGTGTTTAGCGATGATCGTATATGCGGTATACGTGAGCAGAGGATGTGGCAAGTGGATCTGGTGAGGTATAGAGCTGGAGAGGGGCTAGACTTGGGATATTTCATCATGGATTTATGTTTTATGATTTTAAGACAATTGTAAACTCTTATATTATCATACTTTAATTTTATAATGGATATTTACTCGTTTGGATTTCAGTTACTATCATGGTGAAATAAAAGTTTTAAAATTTCCCACGTTTTTGGGAAATGGATTTATAATTAATGAGACTTTAATTTCTTACTTTAATTTATTTTTTTAAATTCGTAATATCCGGCCGAGATGTTATACTTTTCATCACCGAAAATTTCACTTCCAATTCATTTAATAACCATTCATTACAACTTCATTGAACACAAAATACATACCCAAATACAAACCATATTCAATCATTCATAAACTTAAGCCTTCACGGATTTTACAAAACAAGAACATCAAGCCATATTCACCAATGAACCCTTTTCTAGTTTTTTGTCAATACACGTAGAAGAAGGATGGCAATTAAACCCAACAACACAATTATCCTAAATAAGTACATCAGCCACTTCTCGAAATCAATCAACTCTTTCTCTAGTTGATGTATTCTTTGGCTTTGTCTAGCAATGGTTGCATCTCTTTCATCCCCATTATCTTTAGTGCACCATTTGAAGTAATTGCAGCCTTTGAAATCTTCACTCCCAATCTGTTGTTAACAAAAATCAAAGCAAACATGATTTTGAACAACAAAAGTCAACCCAAACGAAAATAAAAATCACATATCAAACCTTGTAGTGAGGGCACCCCCATAATTGTTTCCCACCATTCTTCATTGTTCTTGCAACTCTTAACACTGTAATCTCCCCACAATGGCAATGTGGTATTCCACCCACTGACCTAGATATAGTAGCAGTAGAAGAAACGTTGTGGTTATGTGACCCACACGAACAAGATGACCACAGATGACTAAAACCACGCGACATTTCCCACTTCACCAGCCACCTTACCCCTGTAGCAAATCAGCTTCCCGGCCAAAAAATGAAGAAGATGAAGATGGGAATGGGAAATTAGGGCTTTTTGAATGGGGACAATCAATTCAAATAGGGCATGACACGTTATCCACAAATTACCAATGTACAATTATTTTCATTGACACATATCCATTATGGAATGCCACATCACTGCTCTGTTAACGGCGTTTCTAAAAACTTAACAGGATGGACCATATTGATGCAAATTAACTAATTTGGATACTAAGTAGATGCAAAATTAAAAGTGGGTACCATTTAGACACATTGAGACGAAACTGGGTACATTGTGACTAATTATACCTAAATATAAATATGGAAAACCCTTTCATTTTGTCATGCTTCTTGTAACTCTCCTTGGGATGGCTTCCATAGTACTAGGTGAGGTGTTCATGCCTTCATCGTATATTTACTTAAGAAATAAGAGATCGTATATTTACTTAAGAAATAAGAGATAAGTTGAGATCAAATCTATTTGACCAAATTAAACCAAATGTTTATTTTGATAACTACTCAAAGATATTTGTTTTAATAACCAGTAAAAATAATTAAATTAATAAAATAAAGAATTTAATCTTTTGAAATATAACAAATATACAACCATCACTATATATTATATTTCCGAAGGTTAGTGATGAGAATTGCACGTTGTGGCCGAGGAGTCCTGGGCTGGGATCCCTGTAACTTCAATTTCTTTGTTTTTTACATATTTCTCTTTATGATTAATAAAGGGTGAATTTGGATCCAAACTTTATAATTAGAAGGTATCCATGTTGTGGTTGTAGTTTAGTGGTGAGAATTCTACGTTGTGGCCGTGGAGACCTGGGCTCGAATCCCAGCAACCACAATTTTGTTTTAAAATCTGTTATAAAAATTTACAAAATACTGATTTGTGAAGAAGTATTTAATATACATCCTATTGTAATTAAATATTTCATATAACAATAACAATTAAATTAAATTATTATGAGTAGATTAATTTTTATTAGAATTACTGTTAATTTTTATTAGTATTAAAATTTATATTTAATGAGTTAAAATTTATAAATTATAATTTTATTTAAAAAAAGATGATTAGTTATTTTTATCTACTTATAATCAATTTTGATTTTTTTATCTCTTTGTTATTTCAATTTTGATCTATTTTATTATTTTATCTCTATGTGACTTTAATTTTAATTTTTTTTATCTCTAAGTGACTTCAGTTTTGTTACTAGTTTTCATTTTTGGTTTAATTAGTCAGACGATATCCACTTTCGTTTATATATGTAAGTTTGGTAGCGACTTTTAAAAAGTGTGAATTCAACTTTTGAAAAAGTGTTTCAAGTAGGTTTCCTTTAGAAAAAAATTATTAACATTGTTAACTATATTCATGACTTTTACCATTAAATTTTAATATAACTATCAATACTTAATTTTATAAGTCATTTTAAATATCGATACCATTAATGACGTTAATAATTTTTGTCGGAGAGGACTTAATTGAGGCATCTTTTTAAAAGTTGGGACTTAATTGATACCTTCTTACGGTTAGAGATGTGTTTCTTTTGCGTAGTTTTGTTTAGGGTTTAAGGTTCTAATTGAGAAGAACAATAATTGTTTTAATTGTTTTTATTAATGATTAATCTCAAAATAAACTTTACAAGTCTATAGAAAAATTGAGACCTGAGAAAGATAATTGAGACTTCAAGATACCACAAGTCTACCATGAAATTTACTTTCTTAACAGCTAAAACCAGGTTTTATTGTTTTAACTCATTCCTTTTATATACTTATTTTTAGTAGTATTTTATATATTATAATTATTTATTTAATATATAAATATATACATATGTCAACTAAAAAATTTGAATCAGACTATTAAAAGTCTAAAGAAAAAGAAAAATTGAGGCTTTAATTACATCACAGAAAGGAGCAAAGGATAAATTTATAACAATAGATAAGAAAAATAAATGAGAAAATACAAATTGGTGCTCTTTGAATGAACAAGATAATAACAATATAGATATAGGTGAAAACAATAATAGAGAAAAAAAAACTAGTTAGTGGTGATGATAAGTCTGATTTTCAAACTCTTGATAATGATTAAAAATATATAAAAAAATTAAACATATCAGCTTTATTGAAAAAAATAAAATGAAATTAATTTCTATAATTTAATAAATAATTTTTGTATATATTATTATAGAATATATAATATATTATAGATTATAGACATGGATTACACATTACAGATTTCATTTGTCAGTATTATAGATTACACATGTAAAATTATTATCCTTTTCAAATTCTCATATTTTATAATTAAAGCAATTAGAAATTTTTTTCTCATGTCTACATGTGTGAAGCTTCATTTTCTAAAGTTTTTTATTTTCTTAATATAATACAATCATAACTAATGCACTTCGGTGTTACAAATATCTTGCGCTAATTTTGGAAAAATAATATTTGTTATGAATTAATGATTGTCCATTGATTTGATACATTTACTCATATGATTGATACTCATATGATTCATTACTCTTTATGTAAATATTTGTATTAACTAAGTTGATTTGTTTCCTTTATACATTACATGTTGTATCTATAAATAGGATTCTTCCTATCAATAATAATACACAGATGAGTTGCTCCCTATTCTCTCATTCTCTATTCTCTATTGTTTCTTCTCTTCTCTATTATCTATTATTATCTCTGTTATTCACTTTATTTCATAACACGTTATCAGCACGATGCTCCAACCAATTGAGGACTAGTGAAAGTTTTTTCTCGACAGTGCTCTGCGTGTCTCAATCTAGACTTTCTCTAATCCTTTCTTAATTTATAATTTTACCTTATATTCTTCCCTTGTGATAAGAATTGTTTGACTTTATCAATTTTCATATCCATCTTATTATTTTTATTTTTATTATGATGCAGTGATTATTATTATTATTTTGATGATGATTATTATTATTAATATTATTATTTTATGTGGTAGTTCTAAACATGCCAAATGTTGCAACATTTGAATTTGTGACCTTTGATATGACAAGGAAGAATTATTTATATTCGATATTAAATGTTGAAATACATTTAGATGCAATGGGTCTTAGGATACCATTAAAGAAATAAATAAAGCATCTGAGCAACTAATTTGCTACTGCAACAACAATATTGTGAACAAAGATTTAACAAATATTATGAATTGATTTCATGCCTTTGTATAGCTGAACAAAGCAATGAAGCTTTTGATGGAAAATCATGAGATCCGCTCCATTCCTAGAAGTGAATGTAGCAATAAATATTATGAATTTATTTCATGCCTTTGTATGGCTGAACAAAACAATGAGCTTTTGATAGAAAATCATGAAACATGTCCAATTAGTTCTGCTCCATTCCCAGAAGTGAATGAAGCAACATTTGATTTATATATTTTCATGATCGTGATATTTTATGGACATGGTTATAAAGGAAATTTCAAAGACACATTTTGTCACCAAAAGTGGCACAATAATGTGAATAAAGGAAAAGGAAAATGTGAAAATATTGACAAAAAAGATGAAAGTATATATTATCATTACGATGGTAAAGGCCATTTGAGTTGTACTTATTGTAAACCAAAGCATCTTACAAAGGCTATGTCTTATTGATAGTGCAACAATTTATACAATTTTCAAGAGTAATAAATTTTTCTCTTATTTGATAGTGCGAGACATCAATGTTAGTATTATTTATAGTACTACAAATATATTTGAAGGCTTTGGAAGAGCTATTATACTTCTACTAAGAAGTTGAATAGAAACTTATTAAGTTTCAAGGATATTTGTCTAAATGGATATTATATTGAGACAAACAATGAAAAAGCTATGAAATATCTTTATATCTCTATGATTGAGTTGAAAAAAAAAGTGTATTGGAGAAATTATCAACATTCTCTTATAGTTTGTACTACAAGTTTATTAGTGCAATTAAAATGCATGTCATGGTAAACCAGAAGTTTACAAATCAAAATGATTGCCTTGTTTGACATGATCAGTTATTATGATGCGAAAAAAAAGGTTGAAAAACTCATGTGGACACGTTTGAAGCGTGGTAGACCTATTGGTTCCAAAGATAAAAAACTCTTGAATGAGAAAGGGAGCTAAAATGCAAGATGACCTAATCGAAAAGGTGAAAATCCCAAAAGATTCATTTGACATAATTAATGATGGGTTCCAAAAGAACCTCAGGTGCCTGAAATTATTGAAAATGATGAGATCTAAATAAATTATGTCATGAATCATATAATATGGAACCAAAATGAAGTCAACATTGATGAAACTTTTACATATAATATAGCGATGAATGCTATGAATGACAATGAGGATCAATAGCCAATAATCATTGAAGATTGTCGACAAAGACATGATTGGCTAAAAGGAAAATATGCAAAGAAGCCTAATTATATTTGCTTACTAAACGAAAGGTTTTTGGATGTATAGTTCGCACACCTGAAGTTGTGAAACCCGTTGGGTACATATGGATTTTTGCGCAAAAATCAAATTAAGAATGATGAAATTGTTAGATGCAAAGCACAATTGGTTGCTCAAAGTTATTCACAAAGCCTTGTATTGATTTGTGAAAAAAAAAATATTCACTAGTATTGGATGCAACAACATTGCAATATTCGATTATCCTAGTTGCACAACAAGGTTTGCATTTACATCTAATGAATGATGTTACAACCTATTCGTACGGTTCTTTTGAGAATCATATTTATATGAAAATCCCTGAAGGATTTTATTTGCCCAACAAGACAAATTCTAAAGAGGGTTATTCAATAAAATTGAACATGCTCTTTTATTGATTAAAGAAATCAGGATGTGTGTGGCATAACCGTTTTATTGAGTACTTATTAAAAGAAGGATATAAAAATGATCCTATTTGTTCTTGTATTTATATGAAAAGATCCAAAAATGAATTTGCCATAATTATTGTTTATGTAGATGGCATAAACATCATTGGAATTCCTAATGAGCTCACAAAAGCAATTGATTACTCAAAGAAATAATTTGAGATGAATGATCTTTGAAGGGCAAAGTCTTATTTGAAATTAGAAATAGAGTATTTAAATAAAGGTGTTTTTATACGTCAAGAGACTTATATAATTAAGATGCTTAAAATGTTCCAAATGGACAAGTCATGTCCATTATGCACTCCAATAGTTGTGAGGTTGTTAGATGTTGATAAAGAATCTTTTTAGACCTCAAGAAAATGATGAAGATCTTCTTGGTCCAGAAGCACCATATCTTAGTGTCATAGAAACACTAATGTATTTTGTTAATTATACTTGATCTAATATTGCATTTGTTGTAAATTTGTTAAGCAAGATATAGTTCTTCAACTATAAGAAGAAAATGGTTTGGAGTAAAACATATACTTCGTTACTTTAAGGGTGCTACGAATATGAGTTTATTCCATCCAAATGATTCAGATTCAAACCAATGAGTTATGTATATGCATGTTATTTTACATATTCTCACAATGTCACAATGGTTGATCACAAACAAGATGTTTGTTCACATGTGGTAGCACAATGGTTTCATGAAGGTATATGAAACAAACCATAGTAGCAACATCGTCTAATCATACAAAATTACAAGGAAAGTTGTGAATATGTTTGGTTAAGGTCTATAATTCAACATGTGCAAGAAACTTGTGACTATCCCCGACAAAGATGGAATCAACAACCATATATGAAGACAATATTGTATTGTTCAATTGAAATGATGATATAGATATCCAAAAATTCATTCATGTGAAAATATGGAAAGTCTATTTATGAAGTTTTTGCCAATAAGAACTTTTGAGCAAATGATTCACTAGTTCGGACTCCGTCACCTTAATGATGTAAGTTTACATGAGGGGGAGAAATAGAATATGTGATGAACAATATTGTATTAAAGAATACATAATGTTGTACTCTTTTTCCTTCACTAGGTTTTTTTTATCCCAAAGGGTTTTTTCTAGTAAGGTTTTAACGAGACACATTCTTTTATCAATGGACACTCAATGGGGAGTGTTATGAATTAATGATTGTCCATTGATTTGATACATTTACTCATATGATTGATACTCATATCATTCATTACTCTTTATGTAAATATTTGTATTAACTAAGTTGATTTGTTTCCTTTATAGATTACATGTTGTATCTATAAAAAGGATTCTTCCTATCAATAATAATACACAGATGAGTTGCGCTCCTTATTCTCTCATTCTCTATTTTCTATTGTTTCTTCTCTTCTCTATTATCTATTATTATCTCTGTTATTCGCTTTATTTCATAACAATATTCAATTTTTTCTCCTATTTTCACCATGAGATTATTTGCTACGTTATCAATAACAATTACATCATTATACCGAAATTATAGGGTAATAGTCTTTGTTAACAATTAAATGACATATTAATCATGAATTAAAATTACTTGTTTTATAGAATTGAAGAAAGAAATATATAATAATGTTTTATAAAAACTAAAATTACATATTTGATAAAAAAGTAATTTTAAAGCTGAACAATTATAATTGTAATTTGTCAATGTACATTTATATTAACAAGGATGAAAAATGAATCTCATACAGATCTATCAATATACAGTCATTTTGTAAGAATACGGTAGTAACAAGTTGCACATGTTATTTGAGATGATTATACTTTTTTTTCCTACTAAGTAAAGATGATTCTAACTTATTGGTTTTTTGTTTTTTTAGAACATCAACAGAAAGAAATATTTTTTTTAATGCTATCTTCTACTGTTTGTTTATCACATAACTAAAAAGTTATTAATTTCTACAGTACATCAATCACTTAATTAACTTGTTATTTTAATATTTTGATTTTGGTCGTCTTTTTTATTTTACCTTTCATTCCTAGATTAATATAATAATAGTTTAAGAGACAGAACAAATTATTTAATCATTAAACGGTAATATTGAAGCAGGGGTAGTTTGGGAAATCAAGAAAGTGGAGGCAAAATGCTGCATTTTGGAATTTCAAACGATGCAAAAGGTGAAACCAAAAACTGAAAAAAGTTTCGATTTCTTCATAACTAGCATTGCACGGGACACGAGATTTTAAAAATTTAAAATTATAATTAAATTTAATATATATTTTTTATTTTATAAAACTAAATAAAATTTTTTAATTAATTTTATGATAAAAATTTATATAAGTTATTTATATATACTTTTAATAAAATATATCTTATATAATTATTTTAAATAATATATTAAGATCGAGTTAATTAAAATTAAGAAATTAAATTAAATTTTAAATAAAATATTTAATAGATAATATAGAAAAATGTAATAGTTGATTTTGTAATAATAAAGATGATGAACGATATATAAATTGTTGAGTAAACTCTATAAAAATATAAAAGATAGACGAAACAAAAACTACAAATGTCGATCCCATGTAAAAAGATATAAAGAATAGACTATTCTTTTGGAGTCAGTTTTCTATTTTTTTTGGATTTTGAATTTTGAATTTAAATTTTGTTACCACATTTTTATAGTTTTTACAAATTACAATTTTAAATTCAAACTTTATTACTTTATATTTTGAATTTCAAATTTGTTGATATGTATCTTAATTTAGACAAAAAATATTGAAATTGAAATCATTAGTGAATTTTATATCTTTTCGAGAATTTATAATTTTCACTTTACAATGATGCATGGATGGATTTTTTTTCCAAAATAGCATTGTTGGCTCCTTTTTTTTACCAACGTAGCACACTGTTGCTTAAATTTACATGGATATCATTGTTTTTATTTTAGTTGGGAATTCGGTCCTCCGGGAGCCGAATTCCAACCTTTAATGTTTTATTTTTTTTTTCAATTCCAAGTCAGAATTCGGTTTCCAGGAACTCGAATTCTGAACTTGGTTTTTTTTCGATTTTTTAAATAAATTAAAATTAAGATTTTTTAAATTTTTTAAGAAAATAGATGTAAGAGTTATTTTTTGTAAAAAATGTTACATTAAATGTTAAATATATTTTTTTTAAAGTAGATCTAGTATTGTGTTTTTAGTTATTTTAGGTATTATTTGAAAGAAAAAATAATAATATTTTTTTCTTTTTGAATTTGTTGATTTAAAAATAGATTTTATATTATGTAGTAAGTTTTTTTGTGTAATTTGAAAATATAAATGTCAATTTAATTTAATTTTATATTGTGTAGTAAGTTTTTTTATGTGTAATTTGAAAATATAAACGTCAATTTAATTTATTTTTTTATAATTTGTGTAGTATTAATTTTTTTTTAATAGGAGTAATTGGGTGTTGTGTTTGGAATTTTTCCATCGTGGACTTTCATTTCATTGTGGGTTCTGTATGTGGGGAGTAATGCTGGAATAAGTGGGGAGTTATTCTTAATATTATGAACATTGCTAACAATTTTTTTAATGTAAAATATGAAACTTGAGTGTTAAGACAAAATGTTTGTTGTCATTGTATCATAGAAAAAAACTATTTTCATCACCACGAGATTGAAAAACAACTTTTTTGGATGGTGGTAATGAAAATATGTCCCTTAAAGTATGTATGAGGTATGTGGGGAGTCTTGTTGGATTAAGTTGTGAGTTACTCTTATTATTTTGAACATCAGTTGCAGTAATTTAATGGAAAGTATAAAAATGGAAAATATAAAACTTAAGAGTCAAGAGAAAAATGTTCATTGTAATCTTATGATAACACAATAATATTTCTAGGACTACTAAATGTTAATTGGATGGGGATAATGGAAAAAGGTCTCATAACTAGTGAATGAGGTAGGTAGGGACTAATGATGGATTAAGTGGGGAGTTACGATGGACATTTTGATCTTGAGTTATGAACAAAAAAATTAAATTATTTTCATGATGACTAAATTGAATAATAGCTTATTTGGATGATGAACATTACAAATTATCTCATAAGTAACGTAAATGGTATGTGGGGAGCCGTGTTGGATTAAATGGGGAGTTATTATAAATTTTTTTTATTATCGGTTGCAGTAACTCAAAATATGAAACAAAAATTGGTACTAATGACCAAAATATCCAACATAACTTCCCACTTAATTGTTCTTCACTTCTCAATTTCGAACATAGTGTGACTCGAAAATTCTAAAAAACCCCGTTGCCACATTACCCAACATTTAATGTCATGGTCATGGAAATGAATTTGTATTATGTTAAGGTTAGTGTGAGGATATTATGTTCACAATGAAATTTGATTTTTATATAAAAACTGGGTAATGAAGACCAAAATAGTCATCACAACTCCTCACTCACTACCTCTGTACTCTCCACTTACAAACAATATCAGTATTAGCACAATTTCAAAAAGGTCCACCGTCCATATAACCCAGTAATGAATGTTGTCATACTGGCTAAATTTTATATGTACATAATGTACCATGCATGAATCATTCCATAAGTGGTGAGTATAAAGTAGATTAATGGGGAGTGGTGATGAATATTTCGGTCTAATGTGTACAGCCAAATTGCAGGGTGAGAGTAAATTTCTAAATTATGTATATTTATGAAGTGGTAAAATTATGTATCTTTATTCGCACACTATCCCAATAGCGTTGGCAAGTCTTGTCCAAATTGCAAGGTGAGAGTAAATTTTTGAATTAAATATCAGTCTTGGCATCTCCCAATAAAGTTGAGAAGTGTTGTCATAATTAGAAGGTGCAAGTGAGGCCATTTATTTCCAATATGCGTAAGCTTTTACAATGGTCAAATTAAATTTCTTAATTGACACGTTATCCCAATTGAAGTATTTGTCACCTTTTACAATAGTGATATAATAAATCAGTTTTGGCACCTCCCAATAAAGTTGACAAGTGTTATCATAATTAGAAGGTCCAAGTTAGACCATTTATTTCAAATATGCGTCAGCTTTCGCAGTGGTGAAAGTAAATTTCTGAATGGGCACGTTATCCCAATTGGAGTATCTTTCACCTTTTATAAGAGTGATATAATAAATCATCTTTGACACCTCCCAATAAAGTTGACAAGTCTTGTCATAATTAGAAGGTGCAAGTGAGGCCAATTATTTGAAATATGTGTCAGCTTTTACAGTGGTCAAAGTAAATTTCTGAATTGGCACGTTATCCCATTTGAAGTATCTATTACCTTTTAGAAGATTAATATAATAAATCACCTTTGGCATCTCCCAATAAAGTTGATAAGTCTTGTCATAATTAGAAGGTGCAAGTGAGGCCAATTATTTGAAATATGCGTCAGCTTTTACAGTGGTCAAAGTAAATTTCTGAGTTGGCACGTTATCCCAATTGAAGTATCTATTACCTTTTAGAAGAGTAATATAATAAATCAGCTTTGGCACCTCCCAATAAAGTTGATAAGTCTTGTCATAATTAGAAGGTGCAACTGAGGCCCTTTATTTCAAAGATGCGACAACTTTTATAGTGGTGAGATTAAATATGTTTCTTGGCAGCTATCCAGGTGAAGATATTCAGTTCTATTTAAGGTTGTGGTTCCTTAGTTTGAAAGTTGTGGAGTGCTCTAGTATAATAAGTAAAAATAGTTTTATTTGAGGAGTTGAATGCATATAATTCCTTTAATGCTGCTATTGATTTTGAAGATGGAAGGTTCTCCCTATGTAGACTTCCAAATGGGGTTACTCTTAACCATATGCACATCATCATAAGAAGTCATTTGATGGGACCATCTGAGCCCCCATTAAGCCATTTGTGGTACCATGTCCCTTCTGAATTTGTTGCAAAAGGCATTGATGAGTTCCTTTTTGTAAGGAATGACGAAGATCTTCAACATGCCATTCAATGGCACTCACTAATGGTCCCTACGGCGACAATATATTTTTATCTTAATTTCATGAAAGTTGAGAAGTGTGACAACTTTGTACCATTTAGTTTTTTTTTTGTATGTTGTAACATTGGTCTTTAAGATCATTGAACTTGTTGAGTTTATCTAAAGAAATTGTTGTTCCCTATTTAGTAATGAAGCATTTGGGATTATTAAGTTTTTCCATTGTTGATCTTTGAAATATTGTTAAACACGGTAAACTCTTACAAACACATAAACACAACCTGTTTCATATGTAATAAAATATTAAACTACATCTTTGTCCTTTTAATCACCGTAGTGGTGTCCAGTTCCACACTGTGGTCGACGTCTATTTTTAGTGGGGTTCCTCCTACGCACTTCAGGTCTAGGTTCTTCCACGTGTGAAGGCTGTGGTTCATGTTCCTCCTTAGGTTGATGATCATCATGCACAGCAGATGATGATGCTTCTGCATATGGATTGTGGACGTAGTAAATTGAGTCTTCTTGAGGCTGATCCAATCCTTCTAAGAAATTTGGACTTTGAGGATATGTACGCAACCACGGTTGTGCAGAAGGTGGTGTTTCATCATAAGGTCCACATGTTTGGCCTCATCCTGCCACAAAAAAGAGCGAGAGGGATCGTCCTAAATCAAGTAGAATTAGGACTATTTGGACATTAAGGAAGGAAGACAATAAAAAAAGTGTTCTTATTGTAGAACTGAAGGACACACAAGAAATCATTGTCCTAATAACCCTGCACTTAGATGATCCACATCAAACCACTTAGTTTATGTTGTACTTTTAATTGTGTTCAATAAATTTGTACTTGATTCAATTCAATGGTATCATCTTTTATTATTATCTTTTATTGTTACTTATTTTACATAAACCAAAAATAAATAACAAAATTATTTAAAATACAATAATGAAATGCTTTCAAATTATTTTACTTATTTCCATCATTTTTAAAATATTTTTTACAAATTTTCAAAGTTTATAATATACAATTTTTTAAATTATAAAAAATTAAAAGATAACTGTAATTTCAATATTTATAAACATCTATTAAAAATAACTAATACTACACAAAGTATAAAATAAATTAAATTAAATTGACGTTTATATTTTCAATTACACATAAAAAACTTACTATACAATACAAATTCTATTTTTAAATCAACAAATTCAAAAAGAAAAAAAATATTATTATTTTTTCTTTCAAATAATACCAAAAATAACTAAAAATACAATACTAGATCTATTTTAAAAAAAAAATATTTTTAACCTTTAATGTAACTTTTTTACAAAAAAATAACTCTTACATCTATTTGATTAAAAAATTTTAAAAATATTAATTCTAATTTATTTAAAAAAACGAAAAAAATAAAAAATCAAGTTCATAATTCGGGTTCTTGGGAACCCAATTCTGACTTAGAATTGAAAGGAAAAATAAAACATTAAAGGTTGGAATTCGGCTCCCGGAGGACCGAATTTCCAACTAAAATAAAAACAATGCTATTCATGTAAATTTAAGGAACAATGTGCTATGTTGGTAAAAAAAAGAGCCAACAATGCTCTTTTGGAAAAAAAATCTACATGGATGTCTATGTTATAAAAATTATGTTTTAAATTATTGTTTAAGATTTTGTGAAATGTCAAAAATATGTGAAATTTGTTTAAAAACATTTAAAAATTCATTAAAAATCTCTTTAACATTCTATAACTTTTTGTAGGGGTATCAAAACGGGCCAGTCCGACCCATTTTGCCTCGTCCTGCCTTTGGCCCGCCTTTTCACTTTACATTTTATCATTTTTTAATTTTCTTTTATCTTTTTAAAATTTTTGTTTATAAATTTTTTATAGATATAAAAATTTGTTTATATAATATAGAAAATTTAATTTTTTAATTATTTTTCATTTTTAAACAATAAAAAAAAGGGATTGCCATTCAGGGCGGGTTTACCTGCCTTTGGTCTGCTAGTGTGGCTAGTTAGGTGGGCTGGGATATAATGGGTTGGTTGGTTGGAAACTCCAACCCGACCTGCCCTTTTTTTGATGGACTGGTTGGCGGCTCAGCAGGTCTGACCTGTTTTGATATGCTTACTTTTTTGGATGCTAAATTGTAGATTTAAACTTTGATCTCATATTTCTATACATTTTCTTCTTTTTTAAATTTTAAATTTAAATTTATTTTATTTAAACTTTGAATTTTAAATTTTTTTATTGTTCACAGTATAAATGTTATTTAAAAAAAATTCATTGTTTCTTTTTTATAGTTTAAATTTTAAATTACAACTTATTTTTTAAAATGTTACAAAAATGTGACTTCTATTTCTTTTTACTTTTTAGTAATAAGAAAGTGATTGTATAATAATTTAAAAAATAAATAAAATAGATAAAATTCAATTAATATATATATATATATATATATATATATATATATATATATATAAACTGAAAAAAGTTTCGATTTCTTCATTGTTGGGTTCCATGGCGAGAGTGAAGCACACGCCAGCTTCACTCAAAGCCAGTCGCGCTTCCACATCCGTGCCACCGTCACAGCAATCGGTAACTCTCTCTCGCACTCTCTCGCTCCGTTTCGATTTGCGAAATCCCTAATTTGACATCTGTTTTCTCAAATTGTGATTGAAGCCTGTGACTAGAAGTAATAGAAGGGCTCAAGAAGAGGAGCCGCAGGGTACGTGAAAAACTGCGTTTCTTCGTTTGAGTTGAGCTGTGGTTGTAATTATTCTGCTGATACATTTTTGGTGTTCTGATGTTTCATCATCATTTGTTGGAAAATTAAAAAAGAAGAAGCAGCAGCGCCACAGACTCAGGGAAGGAAGAAAAAACGCAGTAAGCCAGGAACAATGGCGCTTCGCGAGATTCGTCATTTTCAGAAGAGTTGCAAGCTTCTTATCCCGGCTGCCCCCTTTATCAGATGTGTAAGTTTTTCCGCAACCATCTCGGATTTGCTCTTTAGTGGAGATTAGTCCATTTTTGTGTCGCTTGTACTAGGAAATTTAATAAACAGTGATAATGTGATGTTAGTTTTGGGTATGCTGCTTTGCTTCGCTTTGCTGCTTAGATTTTCCTCTAAAAACATTAGCAATTATACCAAAAAAGTCATTATTGCTATCTGTCAATCTTTTATTACCGGTGATGAGGGGTGTGCTGGAAATTTTTTTCGATTGGTATATGATCGGTGTTATGTTGGATGGAACGGATATGCCAACATTGTTATTATTAGGGTTGTGTTTGGAAACTGTTTGGTTGGCGTTGAATGGAAGTTTTACACATTTTAATGCAACATAAAAACATCTAGAGATGCTGGATCGGTGTTACCTAGCTGCATTGGGTGGATTGTATGCAAAAAAACACTAATTACAATTACGCAGTTGAGTTAGTATATGTTTGTTGGACAGTTAGCAGAATTAGTTCTCCGTATTTACCATTACTGTAAATATCTGAATCTGAAATTAATGTCCAACATCTGGTTTTCATAATGACAAAAATTGGATACAGTTCTTTTGGTGACGTTTTTCAATTAGAATTAGATTTTCATTCCAGTAATTTGTGCAAGGTTTGCATCTAAATTTTGTGATTTTCATAATACTTCACTTGCAGCTTCTCCCACTCTGACTAACACTAAGTAAATTACTTGGGTGTAAAAGTGGGCATCATACTGTGGTTGCTATTTAACATTAAGTAAATTACTAGGGTATAGAAATGAGCATCATAATTTGGTTGCCGTTTTGTTTTTTTTGGTGGGAATATTTTTGTAGCTTTTGCCACTTGTTCACTGATGGAAGTGCTTGAAGAACATGCTCTGTATGGAATCATGATAATGTTATTAATTAAGATTTGTTGTCATAGCATCACGTACCTTATTTGGCTGAATTAAATCTTGGGAGAAGTTTGTTGACGTTGTTTTGGCAATGTTTGTTTGGCTGTAGGTCAAACAAATTACACATCGATTCTCTACGGAGGTGTCTCGCTGGACGCCTGAAGCTGTGGTAGCACTGCAGGAGGTATGCAACTTATTCCATGTGCATTTGAGTTATCGCTAGAGTGCTAGAATGTTGCAAATTTTCAATTCATCT
>Ga0214542_1006838_pt1 | contig 20389 bp, 20 predicted proteins | sample CNSS1metaG_FD_160096 | JGI IMG/M metagenome (GOLD analysis project Ga0214542, IMG submission 160096) | Root nodule microbial communities from cowpea collected in UCLA plant growth center, Los Angeles, California, USA - CNSS1 | ecosystem: Host-associated > Plants > Roots > Nodule | place: USA...
GCTTGACTTTGCACTATTTCAAAAGTTTTACAAAGAATCCACCCTTACACTTCCAAAATATGCAAAAACACCACAAAAGACTCTTGAATCACACAAGAATCACACCAGCACAGCAAGAACCCTCTTGTAGACCTGGAAAACCACCAGGCACACACACAAAGCTTGAGAAAGATCAAACCTTAGTGGTAGCACAGCCTTGCCTACCACAAACCACTTTCTCCAAGCTTCAAACCAAGCCAAAAGCTTCAAGAATTGATCCAAGATCAATCTTCAACAGTTGCAACACCTATGATCACGAAGGAGAGAGTTTCCACAAGTTTCCAGAACCAAATCGTGCTCTAAAATGATCAACTCACCTCTCTTTCGAAAATCACAGCTTTTATAGTCAAACTGTTACAAAATTCAATAGGTTGATTTTCAAATCAATCGGTTGATTTCACTTTGACTTAAGTGAAATCAGTCGATTAAAAACTAAATCAATTGATTGAATTTGTTGCAGTTTAAGACTATTGCAGCCAACCTTTTAACCTGTTAAAAAGCCATTCAATAGATTAAAAGAGACATTTTAACTTGTTGAAAAACCATTCAACAGATTAAAATCACAACAAAGACCAAACTACATCTAATTAATGCTTTAAGGTCTACAACATGAATTACAAGCTACAAATACACTTTCTTAATTATGTAACCAAATGGAGAGCACACATTCCAGCCTTGATCACCATGGATATCATCAAATCTCCTTTCCTTCATCAATGTAGTTTTCATTCCAATGGTAATGGCTTCAAGATAGTTCAAAAGAGCTTTATTCAATCTTCACCAAATCTTCAAGAAGCAAACCATCTTGGCTTCTCATGTCAACAACTTGGTGTAAATACTACTAAGGTCTAATTATGTTGTAATGGAATTTGATGACGTAAAATAATGGGGAATTGTGATTAAAAGGGGGATTAATTAGATGATACAGAGAAATTATTGTAATGGAGTATTGAGAAGAGAAGTAGGAGTTCATGAATATATATATATATATATATATATATATATATATATATATATATATATATATATATATGGAAGAGCTTAGATGATAAAATTAGACTTGTTAAGCTGTAGATTAGGTCAAGGTACTGAGATAGATATGACCATTTAATGAATGGTATGGTATCAGTAGTGTTCCTCATTGATTATCATGAGGTGTTAATATCAGTGGTATAAGGCATAAAATTAACTTAAGTTTAACTATGGCTAAGGATTCTAATAATATGATTGGAAGTGAGAATTCTTGATGTTGTAATTATGATGGAAGTAGAGTATTGTGAGCACTTTTATTGAGCAATGATATGACAATTGGAATGATTGAGTAACTTTGTGAGTGAGGGTGTGAGCGATTATGCCTGAACCTGATCCAGAACTAGTACTGCACGAGTACTGGTATGGCACCTGGCAACATTATGGGAGCCGCCAGGCGATAGCGGTGATTCCAGAGGGTAATAGGGACTTATAGCGCCTGGCGGTGAAGGCAGTCCCGCCAGGTGATACCTGTAGCGGCGCTTGGCGCCTGGCGGCACGTGTCCTCAGCTAGGCAATCTAGAAGCCTGTTGCGCCTAGCAACTCGTGAGTAGCGCCAAGCGATATTGCTGCAACAGAAATTATGTTGCTTTGAACACGCGTGGTCTACAAGGCTTTGTTGATATCTCGAAGGTCGGCTTGTTGGTGTTTTCTTGAGTTGTGGCTTGGAATGTATCTCTTGAGTTGTGGCTCGGGATGGCAGATGAACACGAGGAACTCTTGAGTTGTAGCTCGGGTTGGCGATTGTTGCAGGTGTGAGTGTGCGCGTTCTGGCGTGTATAGATAGGTCCAATTAGATTGCCCTCCTTAGTACTAAGCTGACGAGTTTTTCGAACGTTACGAGTTATTCGTATTGGGAACTCCACCTAGCGTTATGAAGTGTGGTCCGTAACATGGTTTTCTGCACCTGCTCTACCAGTTGTGGCTGGTAGGTGTGGTAGCAACTCATCTTAAGATACTCATCAGAAGACGTAGAACATGGTTAACATGGTGGTGGCCTTGTGGTATGGAATCAAAGGATGAATTTCCTTTGGTATACTTATATTGATATATAAATGTATTATATATATATATATATATATATATATATATATATATATATATATATATATATATATATGATTGTTAAATTGTTAGGTCACCTTATCTGTTTGTGTTTGGCGAGATCGTGTACATGGTACACGGGAGCAGATGATGTTGCAGGTGAATCTGGTGAGGCCTAGAGACGGAACGGGGATAAATCGAGATTTATCGGCATTTTTATGATTTTACTATGTTGTGATTAAATTGTAAACTTTATCAAACATGGATATTTTATGTGGTTTTTTAATAAGTATGAAATTATGGTTATTTACAACGTATTTAGATTTTAAATTTTCCCTTGTTTTTGGGAAATGATGTTTTAATAAATGATGTTGATGTATTATTTCTTTATTTTATTATTTAAATTCGTAATATTCGGTCAGGATGTTACAACCTATGGGTTATCATCTCAACACCCCACCTGGCTATGAAGTTCCCATCCCCCGTGAGGGATATCATCACAATCCATGTTGAGTAGAAGACGACACAAAAACTTTTATAACGCCAGTCTACAACTTCCAATGCCTCAAGCTTATCATTATGCCAACAATGTGGAAAAGGTTGCCCCACTAGGAGAACTGGAAGTATGTGATCTGGACCGTAGGATAGAGAATGAAGATCGTGTTAAGCTGATGGGAGATACTAAGCTTTAGCTAGTGACACCTGAAAGATCCCTACAAATAGGAACAACCCTACAAAAGGAATATGAGAAAGCCCTAACCGTTGTCTTAGAAAATAACATCAAATTATTTGCCTGGACAACCACGGAGTTACAAGGCATACATCCTAGCATAGCTTGCCATAGACTATCCACTTTCAAAGAAGCCAAAGCTTCAACCAAGAAGAAATGAAAGATGGGAGAGGAGGAGAGGGAAGTCGTGAAGATAGAGGAGGAAAAGCTTTTTCATGTTGGCTTCATCCAGAAAGCTCAATACACGACATGGCTGGGGAACATAGTATTAGTGCCTAAGTCCAATAACAAGTGGTGCATGTGCACAAACTATACGAACCTGAACAAAGTTTATCCTAAAGATGCATACCCGCTGCCTAGTATAGGTCGTCGTGTAGATGGAGTAGCCGGGCATTGCATCTTAAGTTTCTTAAACGTGTATTCAAGGAACAACCGAATACCCATGGATCCAAAAGACAAGTTAAAAATGACATTTATCACATACAACACCAACTTTTATTATGAGGTCATGCCTTTTGGCCTCAAGAATGTAGAAGCCACTTACGAAAGGCTCATGATAAGATATTCGCATGATTGATAGGCCAAAAGTGGAGGTTTACGTCGATGATGTAGTGGTGAAGTCTGACTCACCAGCATAACATGTAAAGGATCTGGTAGAGGTCTTTTCTACGTTACAGTCAAATGGAATGAAATTCAATCTTGAAAAGTGTCTATTCAGAGTGGATAACGAAAAGTTCTTAGGATTCATGCTAACCAATAGGGGGATTGAGGCCAATCTCGACAAGTCCAAAGAACGTCAAAGAAGTACAAAGATTGATAGGTTGCCTTACGACACTGTCACGATTTATGCCTAAGTTGTTGAGAAGACTAAGCCAATCATGAGGCTCGTGAAAATGTCCATATGGTTCTAATGGGACAATGTCTGCGAGAATATTTTTGAGGATGTCAAGCTATTCCTCGCATCCCCACCAATTCTACAACAACCTGATACTACTAGACCATTGATTGTCTATCCAGCAGCAACAAAAGATATGGCGAACGTCGTTGTGGTGCAAGAGGAAGGGCGAGAACAACAACTTGTATACTTTGTCAGTAGGATCCTACAGGACACTGAAACAAGATACCAGATCGTAGAGAAGATGGCATTATCACTCCTCACAACCTCACATAGGTTAAGACACTACTTCCAAAGCCATGAGATTAGAAGAGATCACCCAGTCTACAAATTTTTATGAAAGCTGGACTTAGTTGGGAGAATAGTAGTGTAAGATGTGGAATTGTTAGAGTTTCTGATTAAATATAAGCCGAGAGGATGAATCAAATCCCAATGTCTGGTAGACTTTACCAATAACTTCCCAGAGTCCCAAGGGCACTAAGAGCAACTATCTCAATTCTTGAGGAAATATCACATCACCTTGGGTCAGGCCCTACCAAACCCCAAGCCCTTTCACCATTTTCAGGCTTTTCATCCCTTACTTGTTTTCAAGGTTGGAGGCTATTGTGTGGAAAAAGATATAAGAAGGAGAAGGCTCAAGACAAATGAATTTTTCTTTCTTAAAATACCTAGACCCAAAGAACCCAAGCTACATTAAGACTCTCGACTAAGATTGCTTCAACTCTAGGAGGCTATTACACATATAGTGTCGAGATTGTCCCTACAACTTAAGGGTAGAAGACATCTCGATGTAGATGAAAGCACACACATATGCCAAGGTTCATCCAAGTAGTATAAATACTATTGTTCACGTGGTAAGAAATTGATTTCACTTATTACAACCTCTTATATTTACTGTAGTAGCTAACTTGAGAATCAGAGTGTCATTGTTGGCACACCTTGTCGCCGAGGACTCTATACTCTCATCGAAAGAGGACATCTCCATGAGAAGAAGTGAAGTGATTTGGTGACTCGAAGGGAAGATTGAAGAATGGACCAAGTGTGGACCTAGGACATCTCGACTTCAGTAAAAAAATTGTCCTTTAGGATATATTTAGTCCTTCTAGAAACACAATTTAATTTTTTTCACTCTTGAAATTATATAAAAGAAAAATATAATTCTAACATTGAAAGTGTAAGACCCATGAAAATATTTTAATTGGATAAGATAAATAAAATGGATGGTAGTATATATTTAAATTATCATGACATTATTCTTTGTTAGTTTATTATCTAGAGCTTAATAGCATAGGACGTCTTAAGTTCGAACCTCACCTAGAACTATTATTAGTTATTACTTAAAATATTAGTTATTACTTAAAATGATTAGAGAATGTTTTTCAACATGCAATAATATATTCATATTATTGTGGAAAATAATTATGATAGAAATGTGGTAATAGTTTAGTTCGTTAGATGTGCAGGGAGAGGTTTATAGTTTAATTCTTATCTAGAATGTTTTGGCGTTATGTTTAAGTTTTATAATATATTGATAAAAGCGTTATACGTTTTATTAAATATTATAAAGTTGGTAAGTTAGACAAAGTGGTGGCATAGCTTAGTTGGTTGGAGTTTATGATGGAAGAAAGGTCACATGTTCAACTTTCATTGAGTATAGAGCTATATTATGGGGTTACTATGATCATTTAGTACGATAGAATTGTCGTTGTATCAATTTGTTTAGAGATAATGTATGTGTGGAAATTTTTTGTGGTTGTGCATTACTTGATTTTGTCATACAAGGTTTTAGGGTGTTAATCCAAGAAGATAGTGTAAATTTTCGATGCTTAGAAATGATTATTGAACTTGGGTGAAATGATGTTCTAAAAATTGTATGAAAAGAATGATGTTTTAATGGTCACGCAGTGCGAAAGCAAAAATTGTGGCTTTGGGTAGTATAAATTATGATATCAGTGATTTTGATTCAGATTATAATTTCACACGAATTGTGTGGGTGGTTGAGGTGTAAATGATTTTAAATTTATGCAGCAGCGGATCTTTATTATGACAAAGGAGTCATGCCCCCGAACGTTTTTATATTTATATAATTTAATATAAAATTTTAAATCTTTTTTAAAATTTAATATTTTTAATATATTTTATATATTTGATATTTTAAAAAAATTTATGCATTTATATCTACATATAAGGAGTAGTCTATTTTTTTGTTGTCTACATTTATTTTTAAATTTTTTAATAAAAATAATTATTTTAATATTATCTTTTAAGTGATCATTTGTTTAATTTAATTTTTTTTTTATTTTTTTAAACTTAATCATTACAAATGAAAATTAATTATAGTAAAATTATAAAAAATGTTTATGTTCCTACGAAAACAAATAAGAGATATTAGAGACACAAATATCGTCTTACCTTAATCCTTGACCTCTCGAGTTGGCTCCTTCCCAGCTTTCACATGCCATCTACTAGTGTATACAGCTTGACCCTAGGGGTTACCTGCAGAGAGGGCTCCGACAATCAAGTTAGCAAAAGGGCTCTCCAAAAGTCAAATCTTGGATTAAGGAATTAATGAAAGTGTACCTCTTAATTGTTGGGGTCCACCTATATTTATAGAGTCATTAATTGTGGCTGCGACCTTTATGGGCTGGGTTGATACTTGGATTTCTACATGGGCCTGGGCTGGCCCAGGCCATGTGTTGATGTTTGTTGATATCAGGGGCCTTGCCTGAAAAATTCTAAGTTTAATGTCATTAGCTTATTACACCTTAACCTTTGAAGTAGGCGGCCTAGGCCGCTGTGTGTTTACTGGTTGTGTACTTAGTAATTTAATGGGGTTATGTATGGGCGACCTCAGCCGTGTGGTCTCCTAGCCTTTGTCGGGAGCGGTATAGCGTCAAAGGCTTGAAAGTGTACGAGTAGTTGCGTTGATCTACCTAGGTGCAGTACACCAGTCCCCTAGCCTGTAAGTGTTATCAATAGTGTTAAGGCTAGATCATAAGGAGTGATAGTAGATGAAGGGGTGCCAGATGTCAGAGGTCCAATCAGGGGGGTTTGCACCGCAATTTTAAGTGTTGTGACGTTTCACGTTCATTGTGGTGCTTCATGTGACTGATGCTTTTGGCGGGAAAAGTTGTAGCAGTTCAGATGTTGATTATAAATACAGTTGTTGCTAAAAATTTGTTTACATTGGTTCATTTGCAAGAAATTTAAGAGTAGTTATTTGTGTGCGTGAGAACTGTCCAATAAGTTCTTTATATTTGTCGTCATCTTACTGTAAAAAAGGTATGTCTAGTGCTAGTGATAATGTGACATTATCATCTTCGGGTAGTGGGAGTGAGTGGTCTGGGGGAGATGGGAGTAGTCGGTCGGATGGTGGGAGTGGTGGTCAAACGGTAGGTATGGGGAGGATTCCGATGGAGACAGTCTCTGAGGTAAGGGAAGATCCCCTAGAGGAAATAGCAGAGAGTAACTGGTCGGCCAAGGCCGGATATAAATATGTTACTGAAGATGTGCAGACCCAACATTCCTTTTTCAAATGGTCTAGGCTGCTTAAGTCATGGCTCAACTGCATACCTATCTTGGAGAGGAACATAAGCCGTGACATAGTGGCTTTGGAGAGGGTAAGCGGTGTCGACTGCGTTTGCCACGGCCAAGAGGGAACAACAGAGGGATTCTTCTACATGTATATGTGCCAATTTTCGCAACTGCACGTGAGGCTTCCCTTTGATGATTTTACAATGGGGGTACTACGCTTACTGAAGGTTACCCCTACCCATCTGCATCCAAACAGCTGGGCGTACTTGCAAGCTTTACGGGTTCTTTATTGATCGTTATATCTACACCATCGCTGCAATCATTTTTATATTTCTATGATACGAGGCCCAAGAATCCGACAACATGGTTATCACTGATAAGTCGGCCGGGGATAAGCAGGCCGAAAGCGTTCACTCAATCATTCAAGCATTTTAAAGATGATTTCTTCAAGGTGGTAGTCAAGGAGCTTGGGCGGTCGTACTTTTATATCAATGACGGGAACACTAAGTTCCCCTTTAATTGGACCGACAACCCTTGGCGGTATAAGGATATGAAGAGGGAGAGATTGTCGTTGGCGGATAGGGAGGTGGTGGAGACACTGATGAAGTTTAATGATAGGTTGCCCACTAAGGGCTTAGTTAGGGTTTATAATTTGATTCATCCAATTGTTGATATAGAAGGTATCATTTTGTATTTTTAAGTACTATGTTGTGTTTGAGTTAACTAATCGGCGTTTGTTGTGATCATTGTAGGGCACATGGCATATGTTGGGAAGAAGAACTTGAACCTTTTTCAAGCTCTAAGGAAGGAGAAAGCAACGAAGGCTAGGGCTGCTGGGAGCAGTGAAGTTCCTAATCTACAAGATTCCTTGGTTGAAGTGCATGTGCACGATGGATCGGAAAGGAAAGCGAAGGTGCTCGCTAAGCAGGGCGAATGGAAGGATGTGAAGAGGGTGATGGTCGCCTTGTTGGGGCTGGGATCCTCTACTGGTGCTAAGAAAACTGAAGCTGGACTCATAAAGTTGTCAAAGACGCTTGTCGGACGTGATGTCGATATTAACCTGTCGGAGGCTCTAGTTAACTCAATTGATAACATGGAGCCGAATGCCATGATTAAGGCTATGCTAGAATTTAACAGCAAAGCATTGATTTTGGGATGCAGAGTGGGTACTCTGTTCCAGAGAGAGTTGAAGGAGGGTAATCAGTTGAAGGTGGAGGAGTTGCAAGGCCAAGTGGACAAACATGCCGAGGAGAAGGCAGCCTTGGAGAAGGAGAGGGAGGAATGACTGAAGGAGAAGAAGAGGTTAGGGACTTGGAAGGTCCGGTGCTTGGAGTCTGAGAGGAAATTGAAGGGAAGGATCGCTGATCTGGAGGCCGACTATGATAAGCTGAAGGAAAAACATGATGGCCTTGAGACCAAGATGGAGGATCTGAAGGGCTGTATTATTCAAGAGCACATCAATGGTTTTCAGAAGTGTCTACGTCAAGCGGCCTTCTTTTACAAGGATATTGACGCATTTGATGCCAGATTCGATGTCAATAAGGATGTTGTGAATGGTGAACTCGTGAGTGAGGCAGGCAGCAGTCCTGAGGAAGAGGCTGATAAGACGGCGGAGGAGCTGAATGCAAATATTGATGAAGCTGCGGTCGTGAGGGATGCCAATGAAGGAACAACTTAAGATTATTGTTTTGTGCTTTCAATTTGATTTTGTGCCTAAGTTTGTAATAATTCGTACACTATTTTACTTTCTTTTCAATATGATGAATGTTCTTAGTATTTTTGTTGCGTGCTTGATACTGCTAGTATATGCTATAGGAGTGCGCTTACTAAATGTTGTTGGTGCAAATCTTATGTGATGTATGCGGTATTTTGATTCATAGGTCATTTAATTCGATAGGCAGTATTGGCGTTTGTAGAAATACTTGAGTACTTGTTTGCGAATGTTGTAATAGTTTTAGTATTCGTCCCAGGCCGCTTACTTGTGGTGAGTGGTGGGGAACTTAAACAATTAAATCAAATAAAGGGTGTTCGACGCAGGTCGCTTAGTTGTGGTAAGTGGTGGAGAACTTAAACAATTAAATCAAATCAAGGGTGTTCGACCCAGACCGCTTACTTGTGATAAGTGGTGGGTAACTTAAACAATTAAATCTGATAAAAGGTGTTCGACCCAGGCCGCTTCCTTGTGGTAAGTGGTGGGGAACTTAAACAATTAAATCAAATAAAGGGTGTTCAACCCAGGCCGCTTACTTGTGGTAAGTGGTGGGGAACTTAAACGTTTAAAGTAGATAAAGGGTGTTCGACCCAGGCCGTTTACTTGTGGTAAGTGGTGGGGAACTTAAACAATTAAATCAAATAAAGCGTATAATATAGAACCCTTTGTTTTATTCATGGATTTTGGGGTGCCTCATTAAAAAATCCCTGGCCAAAACCTTCCTTAGGGAAAAATGCCAGGTGAGGAAAAATAGTACACTAGGGTTACAAGTGTTGGGTACAGTAATCAGTCTGACTAAAGTAAAATTTGAGATGAGATACATTCCACGTGTTCAGTATCTCTTCTCCTGATAGTTGTTCAAGCTTATAGGCACCTCCTCCTACATCATCACGTATCCGGTATGGCCCATTCTAGTTGGCGGAGAATTTGCCATCCTTCTTTCTTGCGCTGCTAGCCATTCTCTAGACTAGGTCCCCCTTAACAAATGATCGTGGCCATAGGTTTGCGTTGTATCTCCTAGCCACCCTTTGTTTAACCACCATGTTACGGATTTGTGCTTGGTATCTTAATTCCGACAGTAGGTCGAGGTGGGTACACATATTCTGTTGGTTTTGGTCTGGATCGTATACTTGGCGACGCAGGGAAGGTTCACCAATTTCAACCGGTATCATTGTTTTTGCGCCGTATACTAAGCTGAAGGGGGATTCGTTTGTAGCGGATTGGGGGGTGCATCTGTAGGCCCACAATACTTCCAACAAATCTTCCGGCCATCGGCCTTTGGCGCTGTCTAAATGTTTTTGCAATTTGACTAGTATGACCTTGTTGGCAACTTCAGCATGACCATTGGTGTGTGGATGCTCTACGGAGTTGGTGATGTGTTTGATTCTGAGGTCGGTGTAAAATTTAGCGAGCTCCTTATGTATAAATTGTCGGCCATTGTCGGTTATGATAGTGTGCGGCACCCCGTAGCGGCATATGATATCTTTCTAGACGAACTGCTCGACCTGTTGCGCTATGATAATAGCCAATGGTTTAGCTTCTATCCACTTGGTAAAGTAGTCAATGCCTACAATGAGGAATTTTATAACCAAGGATGTCCATTTCCCATTTCGCAAAAGGTCATGGAGAGAATATGGAGTATAATTGTTCTTACTTCTAATGGATGAGGTTACCATGTTTCTGACATGGTATGCACTTTTTGACAAAGGCGTTGCAGTACGCCTCCATGGTTGGCCAGATGTAGCCAGTTCTGAGTATTCTGTTGGTCATGGTTCATGCGCCTAAATGGTATCCGCATATTCCTTCATGGAGTTCCTTCATTACGTATTGGGCTTGTTCCGTTGTATCACATTTGAGCAACGGTTGGCCGTACCCTCGCTTGTATAAATCATCACCAATCATCGTGTATCTTGCGGCTTTAGCCAGCCAGCCTTTGTTGGTATTAGGTGGGGGGTTGCCGATTTTGAGGTATTGGATGTATGGGGTGTTCCAATTTTTAGTGTGGTCCAGGGTGAGGCAGATGTTTGTTATGGATGGTGCAGATAGTGGAGAGACTTTTCAATGAGGATATCGTTAGGGCCTTCTAGGACAATGTCGGCGCCTGCGCCCTTTGGACAACCTCGAGTTCTCTTGCCTAAGCACTTCCATCTCATCAACTTTGCGCTTTCTCAGGTCAACAAGCTCTTGTTGCTTCTTGGCTTGGCCTTCAAGGATGGCGGCCAAGTCCGGGGTGACGTTAGAAGGCGTAGTGAGGCCCACCTTAGGGTGCTTCATGATTCCAGCTCTACTACGGGTGGAGACCATTCTCGACATTGTTTGGATTGCTTAGTAAAGTATCACTTCGTGCCCCACGGTGGGCGCCAATTGTTCCTATGGAAACAAATATAAGATGTTAGGGACACAAATATCGTCGCACCTCAATCCTTGACATCTCGAGTTGGCTCCTTCCCGACTTGCACATGCCATCTACTAGTGTATACGGCTTGGACCCTTAAGGGGTTACTTGTGGAGAGGGCTCTGACGATCAAGTCAACAAAAGGGCTCTCAAAAAGTCAAATCTTGGATTAAGGAATTAATGAAAGCGTACCTCTTAATTATTGGGGTCCAACTATATTTATAGAGTCATTAATTGTGGCTGCAACCTTTATGGGCTGGGTTGATACTTGGATTAGCCTAGGCCCGATGTTAATGTTTTTTTATATCAGGGGCCTGGCCTGCAAAATTCTAAGTTTAATGTCATCATCCTATTACACCTTAACCTTTGAAGTAGGCAGCCTGGGCCGTTGTGTGTTTATACTTGACTAGTTGTGTACTTAGTAATTTAATGGGGTTATGTTTGGGCGGCCTCAGCCGTGTGGTCTCCTTGGTTCGCCTAGGTGCAGTACACCAGTCTCCCAGCCTTTGTCGGGAGAGGTATAACGTCAAAGGCTTGAAAGTGTACGAGTAGTTGTCTTGATCCGCCTAGGTGCAGTACAATTTATTTTTAATTTTATTTTTATAATAATAAAAACAATTATAATTTTATTATTTTTTATTATCATAATAAAAAAGTAAATATAATGTTTTTACTAGTTTATATAAAAATTTTAAAATTACTCTTTTGGTTCTTATTTTCGCTTAAAAATATCAAGTTAGTCCTCCAATACTTTTTAGTCTCAATTTGGTCCCAATTTTTTAAGAAGTGATGCAATTTGGTTATTTTTATGGTAACTTTCTTGAATTGGATTAAGGTTTTTTCATCAAAATTGAAGTTGTGAATAAGGTCGGTTTCCTTTGTTGGTATAATTGACATAATCCTAGTATCAATTTTGATGAAAATTCTTTGTTTCGCTTCAAGAAATTTAACGAAAATGATCAAATTGCATCATTTTTTAAAAATCATGACCAAATTGAGACTAAAATAAACTAGAAAACCAACTTGATATTTTTGGACAAAAAAATAGACCAAAAGAGTAAATCAATCAAAATTTTAGCACTCTTAAAATATTGGCGGAAGATCCACCACTGAATTCGTGGTTGGTGATTTTTATTAAACAAATGAGTTTTTTTATTAATAGAAATTGAGTTTTAAGAGGTTTTGTTTTCATGGGATTGTTGGACAAGAGTTCTCAAATAGATTTTTTTTGTTAGGTGAGAAAATAAGTTGTTGAGGGATACTGTTTCTGGGTTTGCACTACTGGACTCTAGGTCAACGGTGCTGGTGCCACCATGTTTATGTTTTCAAGTCATCTCAGTAAAATTAAGATTCTCACTTCATTAACTGTTAGATCAAAAATGAAATTTTGACAACTACTTTGTGACATATGATTCTTCACTTTGATTGTAGGCATCATCAATTGGAGCCTTGTGGTTAGAGAAATCAGTTGAACATGATTGCTTTAGTTTATATATATGTTGATAATTCTATTTTATAATTTTGTGAAGTTGTGCGTGAAGTGTTGGGCATCATCTAACCAGTATATTTATTGTAATGTTTTGATAATGTGCTTGTAATTATATGAACAAAGTAACAAGATAAATTGTATAATTTGTGACGTTTGGATTGGAAGAGGTGAGGGGGCTCCAGAGGGTTCTAGGTGTGAGTTGAGTTTATCCTATGAAATACGACTACAAGTTCTATGATAGAATGGGTTAGAGTGGTTGTCTCGGTGTAGCTGTACCGATTTTGGACTTCGCTTGAAATACTCGGAGATGAGTAGTGTGGAGTAGACTCTATCCTAAGAGTCTAAGGGAGTAGGAAAGGAAGATTGATTTAGCTCTAGTGGTGAATTGGTTTGGATGGTAAACTGCATTTAAGGGTTATAATTATGGTGATGTTGGCTATCTAATGTTGAAACCACATGTGAGATTTATGGGGTAGATCATGTTGAATGGATGTCTAATATAATGTGTTGTGTAACATCCCAACCGGATATTACAGATTTAAGTAATAAAATAAAGAAATAAATAATAAAACTTCATATTTATAGTAGTAATAAATAATCTCAAACCTCTACTATAACTCAAACATAAAATCCATAATAAAAACCAAGTTTAATAATATAAAATATTACAATTGTTCCAAAACATAATAAAAACTCTGATAAAACATCTTCTCGCAATACTAGCCCCGCTCCGTCTCTAGGCCTCACTAGATCCACCTGCAATATCATCTGCTCCCGTGTACCGCGTACACGAATATCGCCAAACACAAGCAGATAGGGTGAGCTAACAAATTACACATATATATAAATATGGCACAGTTATATATATATATATATATATATATATATATATATATATATATATATATATATATATCACACAATCACATCAAAGGAATTCCTTCCTTTGATTTCATACCACATGGCCACAACCATGATAATCGTGTTCTACGACTTCTAGCGATTTCCTCAAGATGTATTGTTGCCATACCTATCGGTCACAATCGATAGAGCACATGCGGGAAATCATGCTACAGATCATACACCGTAACGCCAGGTGGAGTTCCCATATACGAACATAGTTCGTAACGTCCCAAGACTACCAAACTCGTCAACTAATTACTGAGGAGGCAATATTTCTAGACCCATCCGTACTGGCCACAACCAACACACTCACACCTACAACACTCGCCAACCCGAGCTCAACTCAAGGGTTCCTCTTGTTCATCCGCTATTCCGAGCTCAACTCGAGGGATGTCATTCCGAGCTCAACTCGAGGAATGCCACATGCTTAACCCCTATCCCGAGCTCAACTCACGGGATACGTTCTGAGCCACCACTCAAGGAACACCAGCAACCCGACCTTTAAGGCATCACTAAAGCTTTGTAGATCACGCACATCAAGAGTAAGAACACCAATACTGCTGCAGTACAATCGCTTGACGGGGGACACGTACCGCCAAGCACTGCCGGTTTCCAGACCGCCTGGAAGGCGTGATGGGTCGAACCTTTTCTCTCATTAAGTGTTTAAATTTTGGGGATTTAATATCATTTTTGATCTTAAGAATTGTATTTAGTTGCATACTATATTATTGGATATTCTTGAGTTTAATAATGCAACTTTAATTTAATTTAAGTCCTTAAGAGTGTAAATTGTGAATATTTCAAGTCATAAAATAAGTCCGAAAATCAGAATTTTGGAGAGGAATAATTCAATAGCTAAATGCACCTCCAGTTTTCATGTTTACACCCCCTTCTGCGATTGGACTTTCTAACCCTGTTTTGCACCCCTTCTTTTTACTAATTTGCACCCCTAATATCACTTAAACTCCACTCAACCAGATTACGCCACGTGGCAATCCTCCACTTACATAAATAATCAATTAAAGTTTGCCACATCCTCAATCCTCCACTCACTAAAATAACCACTTAAAACTTGTTACATCATCAATCCTCAACTCACTAAAATACCCAATCATTAAATGATACCTCATCACCCTCTCTCCTTCACACAATCATGATCCTAACCCTAATTTTCCATCTCTCATTCCATCTCCATGCCGCAGTCGCAGCCGCCACCCTCCACGATAGCCACCTCCTTCTTGCATAACATCGCCAACACTCCAGCGTTCGACCACCACTACAACTCGTGCTTGCTCTGTCGCGCCATAATCTCCGTCGTCTACAACAACCATATCGAAATTTCATTTCGTCTTCTTCGCGCCTCCTTCTTCCTTCATCATCACATTGCCGGAAAACTCCATGGTTGCACCATCTTTGCACCTCATCGAGCTCGCTGGAACGCCTGCACTCATTTGCGCCTCGTCTTCTCCGTTTCGTCACGTTCGCCATTGCAACACCGCTCGCATAACTTGCGGCAGCCATGCAACACCGCTACAACACGCCACTTTCGTCGCGCCACCACCTCGTCCTCCGCAGCAGCACCAACGATAGAGCTCCATGGCTTCCTTTTCGCGCCACTGTCTACTTTGAACCATTACTCTACCAGAAAACCACCATGGGGGCACCACTCGCAGCCTACAACCACGACCGCAACGTTGCTGCAACTCTAGCACACAAATCCCTCACCATTTTTCCACAACAGCCGCGAACCCAGCCCTCTGGCTTTGCTGCTGCCACCGCGACAACCACCATAACCTTCGCGCAACCACTCACGGTAGTCAAACCCTAATGGAAAGAGAGAGAGAGAGAGAGAGAGAGAGAGACTACTCTGACACGTGGCAGCCTCTCAATGGATTGTCAAAGAGTCAAGATTGGTCAACTAGTCAACTCTGGGCAAGGGCGGGTAAACGTTGGTCAAACAGGCTATTTTACACTATATTTGGCAAATGGTTCCTCTACAAGAACCCTAAATGGCCTAAAAAGGAAAGAGTCATCTGGCGGCAATTCATCACCGACCAAACAATTTTTGAAAATTTCCAAAAATACTAACTTAATGCGTAGAGTTACTAAATTTAGCATGCCGATCAAACTTAAAATCAAATTAATGCGTAGAGTTACTCTATTTAGCATGCCGATCAGACTTAAAATAAAATTAACGCGTAAAGTTGCTCTATTTAGCATGGCAATCAGATTTAAACTTTGAGTTCACCAAGGTTCAAACCTATACTCAGTTAATTGTCAAAACAATGCACAACCATTCAACCAATTCATGTTTTGTGATCATTTATATAATTCCATGATTATATTATCACTCGACATGATTAAGCATATTATTAAAAATTAATAATTAAATAATACACAAATGGCATACATAAGACTCGAACCTAAGTCCTCTCACACAATCAAGTACTCTTAACCACTTGAGCTAGTACTTTTCCACATCACATCAATCAATAATTAATGCCTTAAAGGCTCCCTCACCCCGCATTTATTAATTAATTGTTTATTTAATTAAATAAATTTAGCGGATCTTACATGTTGAATTATGACATCTTGAGTGAGACAATATTTTATCTGTTAGTTATTATTGAAGGTTGATGTTTTGTTTATGTTAGTTCCCCCTTAGATGTTTGTGCTTAACAACGATGATCATATTTTTATTTGGGAGCATATGTTAATGTAAATACAAATCTGAATACACAACAATGAGGAGTATCGGGTCCTTGTGCGACGAGATTGTTTATCATATTTGATTTTGAATTGAACGTTGTATCTTGGAACTTTTTGTTAACTTTATTAAAGGATATATATATATATATATATATATATATATATATATATATGTCACAACCGAAATCGCGACAGGACGGCAAACCAAAATAATTTTAAAATACATAAAAGTCACCACTATAGTTTATTATGGGAGACTAGAAAAACCTTAAAAAGAAAAGTCTTCAAAACCAAATTTAGGATCGGGACTCGGTTATGTGTGGAGAAGGTATTAACATCCTACGATGTCAGTCCTAAAACAATTTCCTTTATTCAAGTGTGCAAAATAAAAGTAAATTTTTAAGATATTTGTTTTCCCTCAAAATCAAACAAAACAATGCATATACAATATATTAAAGAAAACAAAATTAATTTATTTGGGTACAACAAGGATTGACCTTTCTCCTACGTATTCCAATTCACAATGGGAAATTAGGGTTATATGTAGTTATCTTTGAAAAGAAAATAACTATTTGGAAATTGATTTTTTAAATATTTTGATTTTTTGAAAGTGAATTGAAGATGGATTGACCTTATTCATGTTAGTGTGAAATGGTGATTTAAGCCCAGAAAGGGGGCTTGAATTGGTTGTTTAAAACATTTTCGAAAACACAAAACCTCTTTTTGATTGAATCAAATAGACTATGAAATTCGAATGCAAATGTTGTAGAATAGTATATTTTTAAGCGATCAAATCATAAAACAACAGACTAATTTGTTCTTGAGCATATGAAACAATCGATTAAAATTTCAAATCAATCGGTTAAAATCATGTGTATTATGCAGAATGTAGAATTCGCAGATTTAACTCAAACAACAAACTTTTACACACAAGAGTTGTTCCAATCAATATTTCTAACAAGTATGTAAGTAACGTCCTAGCCGAAAATTACTTATTAAAATAAATAAGAAAATAAATAAAATGACAACCTCATCTATTAATCATCAATTTCCCAAAAATCGCGGGAAAATTTCAAACTTAAAGTCCAACGCGCCAACACAAATAAAATAAGTCATATCAATACGTATTACAAATAGTTCAACATGATAACTAGTGATAAAATTCCTGAGAGATCCCCACTCCGTCTTTATGTATCTGTCCACTCACCTGCATCAACTCTGCTCCCATGTAACAAGTTACATAATCATCGCCACACACACACAAATAGGGTGACCTCATTTAAATAAAACCAAGCAATAATATAATAAATACCACATCAACAAATTTAAACCCAGGTTAGTACACTTCCCCCTTTTCTTTTACTCCTTTACTTCCAACGCTTGCCTTTAGACGTCTATCATCTCTATACCCTTTAGGTGAGAACAATGATCGATCTTTGCTGCATGAGTGTCTACTCGCCCCTCCGACTACAGGCCACCACCTGATAGTCCACACGTGGGAATAACCTTACCACAACATCTCACCATGACACCAAGTGGAGCTCCCCAAAACAAACTAAATGTTTGTAGATGTTCCAGACTACCAAAAACTCTATTAGAATGCTCTGAAGAGGGCAATCACCCGAACCTCGCCGTACGAGCCACAACTCGTACACTCCACTAGACTTCCTAAACCACCAGGCTACAACCTAAAGTGGTCACGTGTTACTCCAATATGAGTTCCACTCGTAACTGGACCCCCAGCCAAAGCCTCGCATCATGAACATCACCTAAAGCTGTGTAGAAACCTTTCCTCGCGCACCATCACTGAACCAAAACCGCCTAGCGCGCATCCTATGTCGCTAGGCGGACACTGGGTCCAAACCGCCTGGCGGGCATCACACCCCCAAGCGCCACGCGCCTGCAGCATCATCACTACACCGTCACCGCCGGGCGGACTGCACCATGCCGCCAGGCGCCACTCGTCGCCACCGCCTGGCGCACCCTTCCCACGCTGCCAGGCGCCACCGCATCGTCAGGGTCTCTGCTGCACCATTCCGCCTAGCGGAACCCTCCCTACCGCCAGGCGCCCTGCTCACGCTGTGACCACTGTCACTGATTTGCGTTCCGTCCACTTGGCGGCTCGCTCGCGCCGCCAGGCGCCAAACTAGTAGCGCTTTGTTACTTATTTCTTGGCACTTAAACAGATCCCCAAGGGATCCCAATCATACAACACAACAATTTATAACATAGCCTGATTTTCCAGTCATACAACTATAATAAGATTACATCACACCCATTCAAACATGCCATCAAAACAAGTATTATCATGCACCCATACTCTCCTTCACTTACCCCTTTACCCATGCCACATACATTCCACATACACCCAGTATTACGATCATACAGTCTGATATTTTTATAAACTCATGACACCACACTTTGGTCAATATTGCATATGTACCTCAATACAAATTCACAAGCACAAAACCATGACCAGGGTAAACTTGCACCATCCATACCATATCTCACATAATTATATCACTCGTACCCAATTAACATACATTCTGAATTTAACTTACCACATGCACCCCGATGTTCAAAGATCACCACTCCCCTAGTCTCATTTAAGTCAAATTCTTCCTACCTGTTAAATTTCTAAATCATACAAATATAGTTTGCCAATTAAATACCCAAAGACACGAAACCCACATAAGACTGCCCAAAAGTTCACCGCACTTACAGACCGCCTGGCGGCAGTTCATGCGCCGCCAGGCAGTGCATAAACATCTGGGTTTTTCCCAGATTTTCCAGCATCGAACTGCACCCCAATTTTCCGATTACAGTACCCACCTTCATCCCAACGTGTTTTTATATGCACAAACTGCCGCCAGGCGGTGCATACACATCTGGGTTTTGCCTAGATTTTCCAGCACCGAACTGCACCCCAATTTTCAAATTACAGTACCCACCTTCATTCCAAGGTGTTTCTATATGCACACACCATACAAGGTTGATACAACATTCATATTATAGTCAATTCTAGATAATCAACACACCAATCATTGAAATATTTCATGCTCATTATCCCTAATTTTCGCATAAACCCTAACCCCCAATTCCATTCTCAAGTTCATGCAATGTCAAATCAATTTAGTAACTACAATCCCATAATTCATCATGCCAATTAAATATGTACAATAGAAATACAACTCAAACACAACGGCATCACTGACAAACTAACCAGAACGAGAAAATGGGAAGACACACGTTGCGTCGCCTGGCGAGCCACCTGCAGCCGCTAGGTGGTTCATAAGCGAACCCAGAAAATAGAATGAAAACACATAGGCCGCCTGGTGGCACATGACCTACCGCCAGGCGGTTTCTGGAAAAATCTAGAAACGCGAGCAAAACTCAACATTAATAGAGATGCAGGCTTTAACAATTCCATACATTACATGATTACGCAATAGTCACAATTTTAAACAACGAAGGAACTCCTCTAACCTGAATGCCTTACTTAATTTGACAAATTTGATATCGCTGTCGTTAGGCGATCAAATTATCACTACTTAACTTTAGCAACTTCAGTATTTCCAAATTAGTAGTGAACAAACTAGTTAGGGTTAAGATAACCCTGAGTCGTCTCACAACGAATACGGAATTGATTTCAAATATTTGACTCTTATAAAAATGCAATTAAAACTAGTAACCATGAAAATATGGGGTTTTGATAAACAAAGAATAATTGATACGCAAATAAAATATTGTAAAAACAATAATAGTAAATAGGTCAATTCCACTACTCTTCCAAAATAGGATTCATCATTGGTTTTCTAAAGATTATTGTTATTGATTCCTTGTTTAAGATTTCAAATTAATCAATGTAACTTCTTAATTAATTTGTTGACGTCCTCACTTTTAACCAAAGT
>Ga0214542_1006843_pt1 | contig 20380 bp, 9 predicted proteins | sample CNSS1metaG_FD_160096 | JGI IMG/M metagenome (GOLD analysis project Ga0214542, IMG submission 160096) | Root nodule microbial communities from cowpea collected in UCLA plant growth center, Los Angeles, California, USA - CNSS1 | ecosystem: Host-associated > Plants > Roots > Nodule | place: USA...
GTATTTGGGCGGGTATATATATATCCCCATCCCCATCCCCATCCCCAGTTGAAAATTTCGGGTATTACCCATACCCATACCCATACCCAGTCAAAGCGGAGATTCCCCGTCAAAACGGGGACGGGTTTGGGTGATACCCACGGGCACGGGTTTATTTGCCATCTCTAGTGATGTGCATGCTTGCAAGCTGCAATAACATGTGAACATGGTAGATGTATTTTTTGAAACTTTCCACAATCGCACCACCTTTCATCTAATCTGACTACAAATTTTCTTACAGAACGTATTTCTCTAGGATTCACCATCTCCTCCACTATGAATCTTGTGGTATTTCTATCAAATTCAACGATGTGGTGCGTGTTTGACTTGGAGTCTGCATCTTGTTGGAAGTTGATCGCATATTCAGAGTACACATGACCAACATTGACCATTGCAGTTATTTGCTACCTTTTTTCGTGAAGTATGTGTTGCACTTGGTGTACGTGGCCAATACTATGGATGAAATTAGCAAATTCCTTATCTTCTTCAGGATAGAATTTATTGCTTCTGCCAAGGAAGATGTTTAATTCAGAAATTTACTCTCACCCTGCATTTTGGACAAGACTTGTCAATGCTTTGACATGGAACACTTTGGCATCAACACCTAAGAGAACTATTCAAATTCATATATTGTATATCCTTTCACACATGTTCAAAATGTATTTCACAGTTTAGCACTTATGTAGCCATGGGTAAGCAAAAATACTGCGTAGTGGTAGTGAAGAAGAAATATAGACAGCTTTATTTTTCTTTTCCAAACAATAAAGAGGGACAAACTAGACCCACTTGAAATAATATGTGTATGAAGATTTAACTTTATCATATGAACTCAAGGCATGAAAGTGACACTATTGAAGTTATTGAAGAAAGAAAAATTCATGTGCAAAGCATTGCACCTAGGTTAGCATTTATTAAGTCACGGGTTGACACATAGTAAGGGGATGAATTCATATGTTGTTAATTAAATTATACAAATTTCATTCCTTGACTCACCATCATATACTCCCCACGGGTAATGAAGAGAGTGAAGATTGAAATAAGTTTTGTACATCCTTTCACACATGTTCAAAATGTATACACAGGTTAGCACTTATGTAACCATGGGTAAGCAAAAATACTACATAGTGGTAGTGAAGAAGAAATATATACACCTTTATTTTCCTTTTCCAAAACACAAAGAGGGACAAATTTGGACTCACTTGAAGGAATAAGAGTATGACATGCAGCCTTTGTTTTTTCTCTTCTCACTTCCTTCCAAAGAGAACCAATGTGAAAATTAAAAAAGATTAAAAATAAAAATAAAAAGTGACAATGCCACGTTAGTGAGAGAAGTTGTCAATAAATGAATGTTAATATATCATTTTCCTCAAACTTAATACCTACTCTAAATTATAACAATAAATTTTACATTATTTATTTTTGTGAAAAAATAAATCTTTTATCAATAAAATTCTTATAAACAAATCAAAGTATAAATATATAAATAAAAAATAAATTTGTACTTCAACCAAATTTTTTAATTTAAAATATTTAATAAACATAAAAAAATAAATAATACAACACCACATCAAACATTATACATTAATTTGTTTTTACTTTAGTTACCTCTATTATAATTCATAATTTTTTTTTCCAAAATCACTATTATAAAAAGAAAATTAATCAACATTATAAAAAAAATTAAATTAAATTGATTTTAATATTTTTAAATTACACATAAAATAACTTACTACATAATACAAATTCTATTTTAAAATCAACAAATTCAAAAGACAAAAAAAAATTATTTTTCATTTTTTCAAATAATACCTAAAATAATTAAAAACATAATATTAGATCTATTTAAAAAAAATAGTTTTAACCTCTAATGCAACATTTTTTACAAAAAAAAAATTAACTCTTAAATGTATTTTATTAAAAAGAATCAAAAATCTTAATTCTTGTTTATTTTAAAAAAAGCAAGAAAAAAAAATAAAAAACCCAGTTCAGAATTCGAATCCTTGAGACCGAATTCTAACTAAGATTAAAAAAATAATTACTTTTTGTAGATTAGAATTCGTGTTCCGAGAAATTAAATTCTCTCACCTACCAACGAAACCGTGTTATCCAAGTAAATAATAGGAATAATATGCTATCTGCGAGATTAAAAAACAAAACCATTGGAGTAAAAAAGTTTAGGTTGAGGAGAAGAAGGGAGATTTTTTTTCCAAAATAGCACGGTTTTCCTTTTTATTTTCCCACCTAGCATATTGTGCCTAATATTTACAGCAGTAGCACACTTTTGAAATTGGTTCAGAATTTGGTTTACAGAGAATCAAATCCTAACCTTCATTTATGTTGAAAATCACTTGGAAATCGGTCAGAATTCGGTTTTCGAGAAATTGAATTCTGAACTGATTTTTTTTTATTTTTAATTTCTGTTTTTATTAAAAAATTTTTGTTAAAATTAAAAGAAAAAAATAAAATTTTTATTTGTTTATTTTTAATTAAATGGGAAGGAAAAAATATTTTAAAATATAATAAATAATTTAATATTTTGAAATAATTAAATATTGTAAAATATATAATTATCTTTTAAATAAATTAAGTTTTTTTATTATTTGACATGTAATATATACATAATCAAAAATTATATTTTAAAAATAAAGGAATAAATAATTAATCGAAGATTATTTGTAGAAGTAGAAAAATATTTAAGTGTACAATAATTCAAACTAAAAATAATTACTTAAAAAACAGTTAATTATTTAAAACTTTACACATCAAATTTTAACTACAAATCGCCTTATAAACTTTCAACAACAACAAAATAATAATAAAATCAATTTATTTTACAATATAATTTTACAATCAAATCTTTTTTTCCTATAACAACAACTTTTCAATCGATTATCTATATATTACATTTCAAATAATAATAAACTTAATTTATTTTAAAATATAATTAAACATTTTTCAATATTTAATTGTTTTAAAGAATTACATCAATTACCATTAACAATTACTAAATTAATTTATTATAATTTTTACCATTAATTTTTTCCCTTTTCCTACAAAAAGAATAAAACTAAATAAATAAAAATAAATAAACTTTAGCTTTCTCTTCGATTTTGAAAAAAAAGCAAAAATTAAAGAAAAAATAGCCAGCTCAGAATTTGGTTTCTTGAGAATCGAATTCTAACTTATTTTGGAACAATTTAAGAAAAAAAGATTGGAATTCGATTTTCTAGAATAGAATTCTGATCCATTTTAAAAAGTGTGTTAAATTGATAAATAAAATATACAGTGTACTATTTGGGTAATTATTTTTGGTATTTGTGTTACTGTAGACAAAAATTCGAAGAAGGGATAGATCACCTTACCACTCGGCTGAAAAATAGAAAAACAAAACTAAAAATAAAAATTCAACCTAAAACACTACATAAGGCAGTAAGAAAGTGGTAAGAGAAATAGAGTTAATGTATTATTTTCTAAAAGAAAAAAAAAATCAACCTAAAATGCTACGTCAAGTAAAAGTGATAAGAGAAATATTAGTCAGTATCATTTTCCTTCTTCAAATCCGCACAAACAAAATTTACTCAAGCCTCAATGAAACAATCAATCATAACAAAATTTCTATCAAAATCTGTAAAAGCGAAAAAAGTTTCGGAAAAAAATAAAATAAATAAAATAAGATGTATATCATGCTAAAATATTAGCGAGCTAATTAATTCAATGGTAATTGTTGAAATACGATTTTTTTTAGTTAAAGGCAAGCTAATTAATTCAATTAAAAAGTAATTTTTAAAAATAATCGGTAGCAATGATTTAAATATTATTAGAAATTCAATAATTATTTAACTATTTCATAAGCATAATTCTATAAAAAATTATTATTATTCATATTTTTAGATTATTCTAAATAATTTATTATCTCAAAATATAGTATAACCCATCTAATTTGTTATTATTATAAAATAAAAATATCTATCACAAAATAAATTTAAAAGATAATATTAAACATCGCACCGCTTCAAAATCTATCAATTGTTTACAACAAATTAGTCATTCTTTTTTTCCTTTTCCGCTCGTTGATGAAATGGTAATAAATAATAGAAGGAAACAATCCCAAACCAAACTATCATTTATGAGATGGTAATGAATTTTGTTGGTTTATTCAGTGAGATAGTAACATGTGAGTTTGATTATAGTTTTTAAAAAAAGTGTCAATTGAGTATAATTTGTAGAAAGATGTCAAAATTAATTTTCTTTCCGAACAAAATTATTAACGTCGCTAATGGTGTTGATATTTAAAATGACTTATAAAATTAAGTATTGATATTTATATTAAAATTTAGTGGTAAAAATTATGGATAAAGTTAACAATGTTAATAATTTTGTCTGAAAATAACCTAATTAAGACATTTTTTCAAGAATTGAGACTCAATTGATATCTTTTTAGAAACGGTTACCAAATTAACATAATTAAATGAAAATAAGTATCACATTCGACTAATTAAACTTATTTTATTTATTTTTTATTTATTGATGAGATGATAACAAATGATTCATCTTCCTCCTCTGTATTCATAGGAATGAAGACTAATTTACAGAAATAAATAATTTGGGTCTGCACATTCAATTGTTTTTATGAACAGTTAGGATACAGATAGAGTACAGTAAATAGGTTCTTTACTCGGTCTATGGTTTTAGCGTTGAACTCATTCGTTCAGAAAAGAGGCAAAGAAAAACTGTTTTCAATGAAAATAAAATTTAAAAGTCAAAATATCATTTTTCCAAAATTTATCGAAAACTAAACCTGCTCAGTCGTAGAACACAGTTCCACGTTAGATATTATTGCAGAGAGGTTCGCTACTCTTTTGTTTTTTCTTCTCTACTTTGTTTCTTCTTCTTAAATAATAAAAATAACATAAATAGATAAATGAGACCGTGTTTAATTTTTGTTGTTTTAAACTCTAAAATTGAAAATTGAAAGGAAAAGAAAACACAGATACAGATTAAATTATTTTGTCTTAAAACAAGTTCTCTCCCTTTCTATTTATTTCACCTTCTTTCATTACTGTTTTTAAACACATTATAATAAATAAATAAAATTAAGTGATAAAGAGTTTTTCTAAAAAGAATAAGTAAACTCACAAGTCTATGGAAATAAATATAAGACATACGACAAATTATTATATAAATATCCTAAATTTAGTTAAGCTCAAGGATTAAGATCACTAAATTGAGATAAAAATGTATTGATTTTTGTAGTTAGGATACAGATAGAGTACAGTGAATAGGTTCTTTCAGCGTAGTTAAACTCATTCGTTCAGAAAACAGGTAAAGAAAAACTGTTTTCGATGAAAACAAAATTCATTGAAAAACTAAACCTGCTCCGTCGGAAAACACAGTTCCACGTTCGATATTATTACAGAGAGGTTCTTGAAATTCGATATTTACCGAACCAAATATTTTAACAAGTTTGTTATGCTTAACGAAAAAGATACTAAATCTTAACGTATTCAAATAGCTTTGATTAGTTACAATTGGTTTAGTTAATGTGAAAAGTATTTTGTAATCTTTTGTAATGATGATTTGTAAATTTTTTGTTTCTATTTGACTTAATCATTATAATTTTTTATTATATTATGTACTGCCATTGACATTCCATTTAATAACTTTTAATCTCCACCGATGACAATGCACTCTAAAAAATTATACACCAAAATTCCTCAAAACATATGGTCAAAGTCATACCCTAAATTATGTCAAATTCACATCACACTAACTTTACATGTCAAATTCAAAATAATCATCAAGTAACTATCTTTTTATAATAATGTCTGTGGCATAAAAATAGAAAACATTTAGTACACAATCTTCTTTTAGCTTTACATTTTTCATTGTTAGGTTTTTAAAATAAATTATGTTTATAGAAATTGTGTTTTTTTATCAAGTTTTTCATAAAATCAAATTTCTAAGGAGAAGAGAAAAACTTTTTCGAGTGTAAAGAAAAGTTTTAATGCCTAAAATTACACCGTATTACTATTACTAAAATATTTAATACCGAAAAAATAACAAAAATAATACATTATTATTTAGTTTTCTGAAAAAAATGAAGAACTAATATATTGTATTAACCATATTTTATCTGTTATTTTAATTCTTTAATCAGTTTTTACGTCGATTATTTGAGTTATTTAAATCAGTCATTTGATAGATTTACTATTTTTCATTTCCGACTAATAAGTTCAATTATTTAGGTTTCTAAAACAGTGGGTTTTGCAGGAATAAATAACGAACTGATTTTGAATTTAAAGCTATATCTTTTGAGTTTATACGCGTGAGATTTAATGAAAAATAATTTAAATTTTATGATAATATGCTTTGGTTTCTTGTAAATATTATTTAATTTTGAGATGAAAATTTCATTATCTTTAATTTTAAAATTTTAATTAAAAATATTTTATAGGACTATCTATTTAATAAGATAAACATGTTTTTGGATGATTCACGGTTATTATCTTTGGATGATAAGCATTATATATATATATATATATATATATATATATATATATATATATATATATATATATATATATGTAATGCTCCTTAAACAACTTAAACAATTGGTTCATAGTATTGATAATTAATGCATAATTTCAAGTTTATCAAATAAATGTTTTAAAAATTTAACATTTTCATAAACATAAAGAAAGAAATAACTCGAAACATACCTTTGAATTTGATCCATAACCAAATTCCAATCCGATCTATCACTTATTGATTTGTCTAACAAAATCAGTAATTAGTTAAAAATATTATTATTTTTTAAAATTAATGCATTAAAATTAAAATTTAATGTTATATCAAAATATATTTAATTTACTAATATTAATTATTAATGCTAATCATTTTCAAGTATTTTTTTAAATTTACCAACTTTAGTATATTGTACTTAAAATTTGTTTTATATTGACACCAACATACAAATATTTCTTAATAATCTTAAAAATATATTTATTGAATAAATAAACTTAATTTTCAAAATCTTTCTTTAAATTATTAATATTAATATTTGAAATACATATAAAAATAATTTAAATAATATTTTTCGTGTTCCTCGAGTCCGTTATTTTATTTTGAATAAATAGAAAATAAATCTAATATTGTAAATAATCATATGGAAAACAATTTTGTTTTTAAAGATAAAAAATACTGAGCCATTTTTTCTAACTATAAACTAGTAATTCTGTTATCGTTCTATTATTGTACTATAAATAACTGAGAAAAACCCGTGATGAAGAATTAGAAATCGTAATATGTTGGGTGCAAAGAGTTTCTGTTGTTTTGCAGCAATGGCTGCAGCATTGGTTTTGATCCTTCTGAATGTGGCTGTGGTTTGCCATGGAGGAAAAACAAGTTCTTTCATCAGAAAGGTCGAAAGGGCTGAGGACATGCCCCTTCACAGTGATGTATTTGCTGCCCCTTCTGGCTACAATGCTCCTCAGCAGGTACTGTTTTTTTTCTCCTATAAACATCTCAATCTCATTTTTTTGTTTATATCATAAACCTTAGGATTTTCGATCTCAAATTAGGTTAAAATTGAACATCATCAACATTGTATGATAAAAACGACTCACTAAGTTTTTTGTTTTGTTTTTTTGTTGAAAGTGAATGAAAAATCTTAAATTTAGATTTCTTTTCTAAGACAGTTTCATCCATGAGGAGAGATTCGATTCTGTTGAGTTCAAATTTATCAAAATTGACTTTTTTTTTTTTTTCAATCTATATTATACAGGTTTCAAACTAAAATAAATAATAATGTTACCAAAAAAGTTCCGATGTTATTTGTACCATTCTTTTCATATTCGGCCTAACATGTAGGACTAAATCAGATTAATATATATATATATATATATATATATATATATATTTTTTTTTTTTTTGGATTAAGTTGTTTTAGTTCAATAGACCCTTATAGTTGGGTTGAGTATTTTTTTATAAACTCTAAAACAGTTCAATGAACTTATATATTTAAAAAAACTTTAATATCGTATTAGTATTTGGATTTTGATTTAGTTCAACTCTAAAAGTTTGTTGATTGAGTGAAGATTGTGAATACTCGGCATATGTTCCTGGGGGCATTAATTCATGAGCTTGATTTGAGAAAACTAAGTTGTTTTTTTCTTTTGTTTTGCAGGTTCATATAACAATAGGTGACCATGTGGGAAGGGCCATGATCGTATCATGGGTGACCATGGACGAACCAGGAAACAGTTTAGTACGTTACTGGAGTGAGGATTATCCAAACAAGAAGGAGTTGGCCAAGGGACATCATGTTACCTATAGATTCTTCAATTACTCCTCTGGTTTTATTCATCACTGCACACTTAGAGGGTTAGAGGTTAGAGATCATTATGGTTATTCCAGACAGAAGTATTTGTTCATTGAATTGACCATGTTTTAGGAGTACCACTGTTAACTCAACTTTTTCATTTTCTCAGTTTAACAAGAAATATTATTATGAGATTGGAATGGGACATACAATAAGACAATTTTGGTTTATGACCCCTCCTGAAGTTCACCCAGATCAACCTTTTACATTTGGTCTCATTGGTAAGTTTATGTTCTCTCAAAACTATAACGTTTGTTTGCTTTACATGGACTGTAGTGAACTATAATGTTTATACATCGAGGTTTAAGAATGTCAGAGTTTATTTTACGTGGTGGAGCTTTTGTTTTCAGGGGATCTAGGCCAAACTTATGATTCAAACAGGACCCTTGCTCACTACGAATCAAACCCTCACAAAGGGCAAGCTGTGTTGTTTGTGGGAGATCTCTCTTATGCAGATAATCATCCTAATCATGACAATGTTAGATGGGATACATGGGGAAGATTCGTAGAAAGAAATAATGCTTATCAACCTTGGATTTGGGCTACAGGGAACCATGAAATTGACTATGCTCCTGAACTTGTAAGTTGTCTGCTTTTTTCTTTTTGTATTCTACCAAGTGGAAATTTTAGTTCAGAAGTAAATTCTAAAGGGCAAAATTGATGATACTTTTCAGGGTGAAACAGAACCTTTCAAGCCTTTCCGCCACCGTTATCATGTCCCTTACAAGGCATCAGGAAGTACTGAACCCTTTTGGTATTCTGTCAAGATAGCTTCGGCACACATAATAATGTTGGCTTCATATTCAGCATATGGTAACTTTTTTATGCACCCCTTTTCTCTTGCCATGTCCAAAAAAGATTTCTCTTGACATGTCCAAAAAAGATTTCTCTTGACATGTCTAAAAAAAGATTTCTCTTGACCTTACCTTTGAGTGTTCAAGTTTTGCTTAGTGTTGTTTATAACATACAAAGTTTACCGGTATGTTTCATATATACACCTTCTCTGCACTGATGTAATTTTCCTTTTGCAGGTAAATATACTCCTCAATATGAATGGCTTGAGGCAGAGCTAAAAAAGGTTGATAGAAGCAAGACCCCTTGGTTGATTGTTCTTGTGCATTCACCATGGTATAATAGTAACAGCTATCATTACATGGAAGGGGAAACCATGAGGGTAGCTTTTGAGTCTTGGTTTGTGAAGTACAAGGTTGATGTTGTGTTCGCTGGTCACGTCCATGCCTATGAACGAAGTGTAAGTGCTAAAAATTGTCCCTTTCATCAGATGACATGCATCTAATCTAAAAATTGAACAATCATATGCAGTTTATGATTAAACCGCAGAATATTCTAACCACAATTATTATTATGCACTCTGCACCAGGAACGTGTATCCAACATCGAATACAACCTTGTTAATGGTCGATGTGGACCTAAGAAGGACCTGTCAGCTCCTGTATACATAAACATTGGCGATGGAGGGAACATTGAAGGCTTAGCATTGAAGTAAGCTTTTCAGAAATTTTCTTCCTGCATTAACTACTTAATTCTCTTCTGTATGAGGTTTAGTTTGATGGCTGATGTGTGTATTTTCTCTGCACTGCAGCATGACAGTTCCACAACCTGAGTACTCTGCTTATAGGGAAGCAAGTTTTGGGCATGCCATTTTCGAAATAAAGAACAGAACACATGCTCACTATAGCTGGCACCGAAATGAAGACGACGTTTCTGTTACAGCTGATTCCATGTGGTTTTTCAACAGATTCTGGCTTCCTGTTGATGATTCCACAACCAAGTGAAAACCAATCAAAGCTTATAGTAGCTGTTAGAACGCGGTTATTTGTCAATCTGTTGTTAGTTGGGATTGGAAAAGAGACATGTATATCACAATTAAGAATAGTTAGGGCCTTATAGAAGTTCTGCAATGTTCGATCTTTTCAGAAAATTGATTTTTTTTTTTTGCTATTTTTTCTAGTAAAGACAGTTTCTTTCCAGTTCATATCAGTCTGTTTCAGCAGAGTTTTACTTTCTTTTTAACATATCAGTTTCATTGTTAGTTAATGCACTATCGTTATTGAAGTAAATTCATTTTTTTTTTTGTCTTATTTCTGTTTCCCTTGTTTCAATTTTCTTTTCTTTAATAAAAAGCAGCCTGACGGTTTCTAAATTAGGTGACTATTTCTTTTAGAAGTTGATTTGGGTAATTATTTAAAAATGGCTTGTGTAGAAATTGGAAAGAGTTCAAACAATTTGTGGCGTTTACTATGCCCTAAATAAATGCTTATATGGTGGAAATGAGGTATTTTGAAGTGGTCTAGCTGCCAAAGGAGAACCCGTTGGGTGCCTGCCATAACTCCAACTACATAGAAACAAGAAAACTTCAATGTTACTCATGTCATCATGGAGATGGGCCAACTACATAATATTGTATCTTGAACATGCTCATTTGACACTTAATTGATCCTCTGATATGTTTTGCCTGTCTGTCATATGAGGTTTATTAACCTTAAATAGTAATCAAAAGATTCTCATCTCCTATGCTTTTCTTACCCTTCTCTTATTCAGAAATCACAAGCTTTAAGTTAAAGAATACAGTACAAATCAGGCCTTGTGAGGAACTCATAACCACATATAGTATTATTAGTATCTATCTGCTACCAAAACATATCTTGACAAAGTGAATAAAGAAAACTACCCAGTTGGGTCTAACGTCAATGAAATCAGAACAACCATGACAAGGATACACAATAAAGCCTAATTGCACAGAATCTGAATTAATCAGAAAGAATGTAAAACAACGCAAAAGGACAATACTTTATTGCAAGAATATTTCCGATTCCTATGATTAAATAACAGACCGCATACATATATTATCACTATCATCAGACAAAGCAATAGTACACAAACATGTCAATAGTTTAAGTTTTGTCTAACTTAACATCACTTTTTTCTTTATGCACTAAATTTTCAGCTTTCAAAGGATAACAAATAAGTATCTGAAACCAGATCATCCAACTGCGAAAAGACTGAAACCAGAAACTTCATAAAGAATATAGAATAATCTAATTTCATTGGATTGTCAAACTCGATTATACAAACATCCAAAGAAAAAAGGAAAAAAAAAAGAAAAAAAGAAAAATCAAGCCATGGACATGTTAGAGAGTCTACTAGGGGTTGGTCTGAAATTCAACCATCTAAGTCCTAAACGTTTTGGTGGTGTCAGTGCTCTCCTCAGGATCTCTTTGCTCGCCACACGCTTCTTCTTCTCCCCTGGCACGACGTACCCGTGACGCGCGCACCGAACCGAACCAGGCCGGTTCGCACAGGTGCAGGCCGGTCTGGACCGTGGAACCACCGCCAAGTACCCACCTTTATGCTGCCCATCACTTAAATCACCCACCTTGTGCCCAGAAAAAGACATCTTTGGCGAAAGTTCTGAACTTTCTGCGGTTTGTTGCTGAAGGGTATCTTGCATTTTCCCTACCGAAGAAGGATTTGAAAACTGTGTGTATGTGGTTTTTCGAAGATGTGGATTTTGGTTTGATTTAAAGGGAAGAAGAAGAGGTTTGATCGAGTTTTGTTTTTGGGGTTTGGAATCCTTGACCGGTTGGAAGACTTGGTAATGGGAATTGTTTTGTTGGGTAGGAGGGTGTATAATATAAATGGGAGGAGTAGGAGTAAGTGACCAAAATGTTTGATTTGACCAATACTTATGAGGCGTGTGGAAGGTTTAGAATTTGGTCAATTTACAAGTGCGTGTGCACACATATTTGAAATTAGAACGTTTGAAGTGGAAAACTAAAAGCAATTGTGTAATTGGGTAGTGAGAAGAAGGTTGAGAGAAAAGGGTTGTTATTAATAACTGGCACTGGGCCACGAAGCCCACTTGACATTGATGGAGGCCACATGGAGATAAAAGATTAATTATAATGGAGGAGAATGAGGTTCTTCCACGTATCATATATCTCTCAGAGACCAATTTTTGATCACAAAATGAGCTATACAGCTAAATCCCATCACACAAGCTTAGTTGGCTAATTGTTGTGCTCATTTGGTCTTGCTTTGGAAAACCAACACCTTATTTGCTTACTCTTCTTCTCTTTTTGTGTATCCAACCCATGCCACCTACTTCTGTTCTGGCTCCTTATTATGAACTTCAATATTCTTATTATTATTGTTATTACTTTCTGCATTCACACCATTCCTTGATTAATAATCTAAGATCAATTAATTTCCAGATGTGGGTCTGTTAACACAATCTTTTCTCCTAATTCTTTTTTATGTTACTTTAGTTGTGATCAAATACTTTTAAGACACGTTTGTTATGCTAAATCAGATGTTGATAATTTGTTCAAGAGTGGTGGAAGATTTAATATTATACATGAGATCATATTCATGTGTTTTTGTTAGAAATCCAGGTATAAAATTGGGAGTGTCTCAATAGTTGTATATTAGAATTAGTTGCAGATGATGAAGATAAATGAAACATTAAAAAAGCTTAAATTCAATTTGGGTTAAAATTGTCAGAACTTTTACATAAATTATCTTGTCTATATATACTTGTAAAGGGGTTTCTCACATCGAACGAGCACAAATTGGTGGACAGAATTGAGTTTCCTCTTGTGTGCTAGGTAGCTTCACGAGCACAAAGTGTCCGAGACTGCGTTGAGTGAGATTTCCTTCACCATTTTAATTGTAGAACTCTCTTTATCTGATGTAATTTTTCTGATTAAATGAAATACAATGATTCAGTTCCAAATTCATTTGTCAATTTCTAAGTTTTTCTTGTTTATGTTTTGCTTGCATTTTAAGCTTTTCAGATTATGAATCCTTTAAATTCTCTTTATTGCTTTCCAACTTTTAATTCAATGTTAAATTTTTGAGTCACTGGTTTGATCATGGTTCATAATCTGCACAAATTATTGTTTCTTTTAGAGACCAAGTGACCACAAACTGGCGCAAATTATCGAGATGCATTCTCAATGTAGATGAATCCTTGTTCACTTACTGCATCTATTCTTAGTTTAATTGTTCTGTTAGTTGAACACTGTCAAGACACAAATTGTGTTCATAATTTCTACTTTGCTACTTTACGATTTTCATTTCAAATTTGAACTATAGTAGTTAGTTTTGATTCATGCATTGTGTTAGTGGTTTGGTTGAGATCTTTATTTTCATGCATGCACTTTATATAAGTTAGCCCCAAGTTCGCTTCTTTGCTTATAGTATGTGTGCATCGTGGTTAAACCTTCTAGTGCAGATTCTGATTTCACTATTTGAGCTTGATCTTGTCATGATGTATTTTTAATTGATGTTATCGCTTGTTTTAACTAGTTACTTTAAGAGTCTATCATTGTTTCAACTCATGCATAACATTTCCAATTTTAGTTTAGTATTATGAGCTTGTTGAATCCATTCATTAGCATTCATGTTAGGGTTCATGTAAGCCAACATTATGGTAGCCTAAACTGCAATTTATATTGGTTGCTTTAAATTCTTCATTTCCAACATCTATTTTGCATTGCATTTTGCATCCACATTCCATCCTACTTTGTGTAGTTTACGTGCTCATGCATGATAGTCAAGTTTGTTTCTATTTTGGGAAGTCTGAGTGCATATCCATTTTAGTAGGACATGATATATCAAGCAATTGCATTACATATGAGAATAAGTTGAATTGGTTTGCTACTATAAATTGAATCTTAAATTTGTTTAGAGGTTTTATGTGCACACATACTTGGATTAAATATCCAGAGGCATAGTTAGCTCTTAACTTCACAACTTTGCCTCAATTCAATCTGGTTTTGCTGTTAAATTTACTATTGTCATAGTCTGGAATGTTATTGTCAAATGGTTTTTCATGTATTCTCATTTAGTTCAATAGAATTTATAGTTCCATTCATTCATCACTATTCTAGGTTATTATAGATCATCCTTGCATCCAAATTATAAAGTTTGCATTAAATCAAAATTTCTTATGTGAATCTGACTAATTACTTTGTTGTTGTGAGTTAAGCCCCAAATATGTTCTTGGCATTTGCATTGCATCTTGATATGAATTGAATCAGGTGTGTGAATGTTGTTAGTTGAATCTCAATTCAATCCAAGGTTGGTTCATCTTATGTTCATACTATCATTCTAATTTTCGATAACACTTTAATCTAGAGTTCTTGGTTGATATCAGATTGAGCTCAGAGGAATTCCAAAGTGTGCACGTGATTTATTTGCATTTGTGATGTCATGATATCACTTTAAGCTTGTTTCAATCATGATGGCATGTCCAACGCATGATTTGGTTTTGCATCTTAGATTGGGTTACTTTCATGCATATAAATTAGTGACATTTGCATTCTAAATGAGAAGAAAAATCTGTGAAGAAAATTTGAACTAATGCATCATGTCTACACAATCATAATTTTTATCATCATGTATCACACTTATATGTTAGTTTAGGTCTATATATACATTCACATTTCATCTATACATTTATTCATTCCATTTTAAGTTCATATCATCTTTTATGTAGACTTAACACATGCATTGCATTCATGAATATCATTATTCAGTTTCCATCAAGCATTTAGATAAGTTTTAAATTGAATTAATTCTACAATTTCTTAATTTTCATTTTATTTTCCTCCTTTGCATGTTTTATTTTATCTTTAGCAAGATTAAATTGTACAAACTAAACTTAATAAGTACCATTTCCTTGAATTTGACTCAAGTCTTCCTTCCTATACTACATTAGGGGAAACTTGATTTTGTTGGCCTTTAATGCGACTAGAGGCTAGTCTAACAAATGGCGTCATTGCCAGGGAGATGGTGATTTAAGATGAGCTTGCATAATTTGATCTTGCATTCTTATTTTTAGCATTTTGTTCTTATTTTCTTTTTCTATAAAAAATTGTCAACATGTTGCTTTATCAGTTTCACATTCCTTTATGGTATAACCCCTCTGTTTGAGAAGTTGGTTGAGATAGCAGGGCTTTGTAGTGGAAATATCAATGAAGGAGTTGGACAACTACAAGATGGGCTTCCAACCTTTTTATATTCAAGTGCAACAAATTCAGGGGGTGAAGACCCTTATAAGAACATCAAGGAGTTCAACTGGGTATGTTCCTCCATGAAGCATGTTGGGGATCTAGAGGAAGCAGTGATGATGAGGCATTTGCTCAATTGTAAAATTCAGCATCACTCGCTCGGTAAATCTGCTCGCCCAACAACCATTTGACTTCGCAATTTCACTTGCTGGATAAATCTGTTCGCCTAACAAAGTATTATGCTCGCCCAACGAGTGGTAAAAAAAAGTAAAAGAAATGAAAAAAATTGTTTCTTTTACTTTTTTTAGTACTTTTATTTTATTTTTATTTTTATTATCTCATTTAGTAGTAGTTTTAATTTGTGAGTGCCATTGTCATCATCATAAACTTATGTTAATCATCTTCTTATAGTAATCAGTGTGCATTTAACTGTTTTGATGATCAACTGTGTTGAAATATTCTTGAGCATTGACTTTCTTGTATTTTGGTTGTGCATACAATTGGAATATTTTGTGGTATACTTTGAATGAGAGATAGTTTGGTATGATTACATGATGTTAGTCCTTTTTCAAACATCAGAGTAAGACCAAACTTTTGAATATTTGAGTGTTGTGAGCTTGTGTGTAGAGAGCTTTCAATGGGGCATTTATTTCCATAAATTGATTTTTGTCTGATTCTTGTTAATGAAATCACATAATTGGTTAGAAAGGATAAATACATTTGTTTGGTATGTTTAAATCTACTTAGTCAAATAGTAAACCTTTGAGCCTAATTATTTCATTCTTTTACCCTTAGCTTTAAGAAAAATATATATTGTCTTGCACATTAACAAAGAGAACATGTACATTTTGAGTGAAATAAAGGTATGAGATAAGATTAGTTTGAGGTACGGTATATACATCCTACTAGGGTATAGGATTGAATAAGTTTGGAGTAGGCTTTTGAAAAAATCCTACCTTAGGAGATTTAATAAGTTTGGGGTAGACTTTCGTAAAAACCATACCCTAAGAAATTGAATAAGTTTGGGGTAGGCTTGTGTAACAACCCTACCCCAAGAAAAAAAGGAAAAGAGAAAAGACAACAAATTTTATGTGTTGGAAAAAGGTTATGTGAAGTACATGAAAATTTTGGAGCATACTCATAATATCATGAATTATTCACATTTGATTGTTCTCTTAGGCTTAGTGGTGTTTTTGAATTCTAAAAAACTATATTTTCTTCTAGTCAAGCCTCATTACAACCTATGAAAGACCTTTTGATCTTATTAATTGTGTGAATCTTATAAATTAGATGATGGGCAAAAGTTGATGAAATGATTTTATAACATGATGAGTGTGAGTGATCATTACTATACACATAGGTATACTTATATGTCTCATATGAAAAATAGAAAACAATATAATTAATTATAAATATTTCATAAATTTAGGTATTTTAAATTTATTTAATTATTATAGAGTGTCCAAAATATTTTGTATTATTTAATTAAGTCCATACTATTAATTAAGATGAATTGACTATTTGATTTTGTCGTTCCAAAGACAACTTAACAAACTTAGCTATCTTTACCAAACAACATTGTTTCATGTTTCATATCGTTGATTCCATTTTTTTTTTAGAATTAGTTTTAAAAACATAATAATATAACTTTTGTTAAAGATAAATAAGGTTACATAAATTCGAGTTTGTTATGAATTAATAATTGTCCATTGATTGGATACATTTACTCATATGATTGATACTCATATGATTCATTACTCTTTATGTAAATATTTGTATTAACTAAGTTGATTTGTTTCCTTTATGGATTACATGTTGTATCTATAAATAAGACTCTTCCTATCAATAATAATACACATATGAGTTACTTCCTATTCTCCCATTCTTTATTCTCTATTGTTTCTTCTGTTCTCTATTGTCTATTATTCTCTTTGTTATTTGCTTTATTTCATAACACGTTATCAGCACGATGCTCCAACCAATTGAGGACTAATGGAATTTTTTTCTCTCTAACAACAAGGCTCTGCGTGTCTCAATCCAGGCTCTTTCTAATCCTTTCCCAATTTATAATTTTACTTTATATTCTTCCTCTTGTGATAAGAATTGTTTGACTTTATCAATTTTCATCTTTGTCTTGTTTTTTTTTATTATGACGGTGATTATTATTATTATTTTGATTATTATTATTATTATTAATATTATTATTTTATGTGCTAGTTCTAAACACGTGAAACGTTGCAAAATTTGGATTTGTGACCCTTGATACTATAAGGAAGAATTCCTTATATTGGATTTTAAATGTTAAAATACAATTAGATGCAGTGGATATTGGGATACCATTAAATAAAGAAATAAAGCATCTAAGCAACTAATTTGCTCATGCGACAAAAAATATTGTGAAAAGAGATTTCACAAATATTATGAATTTATTTCATGCCTATGTATGGCTGGCTGGACAAAGCAATAAAGCTTTTTGATGAAAAATCATGAGATCCGCCTAATCTGCTCCATTCCCAAAAGTGAATGCAACAATAAATATTATGTATTTATTTCATGCCTTTGTATGGCTGAACAAAGCAATGAGCTTTTGATAGAAAATCATGAAACTTGTCCAAATTGGTTCTACTCCATTTCCAGAAGTGAATGCATCAACATTTGATTTATATTTTCATGATTGTGATCGTGATATTGATTATGGACATGGTTATAAAGAAAATTTCAAAGAAACATTTTGTCACCATAAGTGGCACAATAATGTGAAAAAGAGAAAAAGGAAAATGTGAAAATATTGACAAAAAGATGAAAGTATATATTATCATTATGGTGGTAAAGGCCATTTGAGTTGTACTTATTGTACACCAAAACATCTTACAAATAACGAGAAGAACATAGGAACACATTTTGCTCACGAAGATGGTGATTCTGATTATGGTCATATGGATGCTACTCATCTTGATATTATTATTTTCTTTGCTAAAGCAAATGGAAGCATTGATCACCTCATTCATTATGAGAGTGTTACAAAAAAAATCTCATATTGAAATTTACGTTTATATGAAAACGAATGTTTGCACTAGTACCAAAGGATATGTGTCTTATTGATAGTGCAATAACTTATACAATTCTCAAGAGTAATGCATTTTTCTCTTGTTTGATAATATGAGACATCAATGTTTGTATTTATAGTACTACAAATATATTTGAAGACTCTAAAAGAGCTATTATACTTCTACCAAGAAGTTAAATAAAAACTTATTAAGTTTCAAGGATATTTGTCTAAATGGATATTATATTGAGACAAACAATGAAAAAGATGTGAAATATCTTTATATCTCTATGATTCAGTTGAAAAAGAAAGTGTATTCGAGAAATTATTAACATTCTCTTATAGTTTGTACTACAAGTTTATTAGTACAATTGAAATGCATGTCATGGTAAACCAGAAGTTTACAAATCAAAATGATTGTCTTGTTTGACATGATAAGTTATTATGATGCAAAAAAAAGGGTTGAAAAACTCATGTGGACACGTTTGAAGCGTGGTAGACCTATTGGTTCCAAAGATAAAAACTCTTGAATGAGAAAGGGAGCTAAAATGCAAAATGACCTAATCAAAAAGGTTGAAATGTCAAAAGATTCATTTGACATAATTAATGGTTAGGTTTCAGAAGAACCTCAGGTACCTGAAATTGTTGAAAATGATGAGATCTCAATAAATTATGTCATGAATCATATAATATAGAATCAAAATGAAGTTAACATTGACGAAACTTTTACTTATAACATAGCGATGAATGCTATGAATGACAATGAGGATCAATAAGCAATGATCATTGAAGATTGTCAATAAAGAAAAGATTGGCCAAAATGAAAATATGCAAAGAAGCATAATTATATTTGCTTGCTAAACGAAAGGTTTTTGGACATATAGTTCGCACACCTAAAGTTGTGAAACTCGTTAGGTACATATGGATTTTTGCGCAAAAATCAAATTAAGAATGATGAAATTATTAGATACAAAGCAATTGGTTGCTCAAGGTTGTTCACAAAACCTTGTAATGATTTGTGAAAAAACATATTCATTAGTATTGGATGCAAAAATATTGCAATATTCGATTATCCTAGTTGCACAACAAGATTTGCATTTACGTTTAATGGATGATGTTACAACCTATTCGTATGGTTCTTTTGAGAATCATATTTATATGAAAATCCATGAAGGATTTTATTTGCCCAACAAACAAATTTTAAAGAGGGTTATTCAATAAAATTGAACATGTTCTTTTATTGATTAAAGCAATCAGGACATGTGTGGCATAACCGTCTTATTGAGTACTTATTAAAAGAAGGATATAGAAATGATCCTATTTGTTCTTGTATTTATATGAAAAGATCCAAAAATGAATTTGCCATAATTATTGTTTATGTAGATGACATAAACATCGTTGGAACTCCTAACAAGCTCATAAAGGCAATTGATTACTCAAGGAAATAATTTGAGATGAATGATCTTTGAAGGGCAAAGTCTTATTTAAAATTAGAAATTGAGTATTTAAATAAATGTGTTTTTTATACGTCAAGATGCTCATATAATCAAGGAGCTTAAAATGTTCTAAATGGACAAGTCATGTCCATTATACACTCTAATAGTTATGAGATCGTTAGATGTTGATCAAAACTCTTCTTAGATCTCAAGAAAATGATGAAGATCTTCTTGGTCCAAAAGTACCATATCTTAGTGTCATAGAAACACTAATGTATCTTGTTAATTATACTCGATCTAATATTTCATTTGTTGTAAATTTGTTAAGCAAGATATAGTTCTTCAACTACAAGAAGAAAATGGTTTGGAGTAAAACATATACTTCGTTACTTTAAGGGTACTACGAATATGAGCTTATTTCATCCAAATGATTCAGATTCAG